>Ga0172378_10001814_pt1 | contig 19824 bp, 9 predicted proteins | sample GrowelOW332metaG_FD_119755 | JGI IMG/M metagenome (GOLD analysis project Ga0172378, IMG submission 119755) | Groundwater microbial communities from an aquifer near a municipal landfill in Southern Ontario, Canada - Pumphouse #3_1 metaG | ecosystem: Environmental > Aquatic > Deep subsurface >... | reverse complement strand
CGTCTCCGGCTTCCAACACCTTATATTTTGATTGCAGAATAGAGCGAACATAAACCCTCATATCCAAATTATCATCAACAACCAATATTGTTTTATCTATCGCAGTAGAGATACTTCCTTCTACCGAAATTTCATTTTCTATTTTATCTTGTTCTTCTGCCGCTTCAGGACTTTTTTGCATTTCTGTCTGATCTGCACTAATAGCCATCGGCATTAAAATACGTATGGAAGAACCTGTTACCTGATTATTCCGGGCATAAATACGACCACCATGCTCATTAATAATACGCTTACAAAGATACAGACCAATACCAGTACCACTTTGACCACTCATAGGAAATTTTACGTGCTTGCGAGATTGATAAAAACGATCGAAGATTTTATCTAAATCTTCTTTCAAAATACCTACTCCATTATCAGAAACAGAAATATATATATTATTGTTTCTTTTCTCATCCCAAAAAGAACAGACATACAGAGTCACTTTTCCACCATTAGGAGTAAACTTAATAGAATTGGAAAGCAGATTGACAATTACCTTACGTATCCATTCTTCATCATATTGATAATAAGTTGAAGAAAGACGGATCAAAGAACAGACTTTTATCTGACGTTCTTTTGCAAAAGCTTCAAAAGGCATTACAACATCTCTCAGAAACACTTGCAAATTATTTCTTTTCTTCGTAATTATCACTTTCCCTGACTCGACCTTTCTAAAATCAAGCAATTGATTTACAAGCGACAATAAAGATTTTGAATTCTTCTCCACAATATTCAATTGTTCTTTCACTTCCGAATTCGAGCTTAATTTCAAAGCCCTTGCTATCGGTCCCATGATAAGTGTAATTGGTGTACGAAATTCATGGGTTATGTTGGTAAAGAACGAAATTTTATCTGTAGTTACTTCCTGTATACGTTTAGACAATTCGATAAGTTGTTTTTTTTGCTGAGTAAGTAAATCATTCTGACGTGAAAGTACTCCCATCTTATCTTCCAATTCTAAGGTTCTTTCACGTACTCTTTCAGTCAATACTCTTCTTTGCTCCTTATAAACAGCTATTCGCCACTGATACCAATAGAACACCATTAAAGCAATTACCAAAAAAACTAATGTAAAAAACCACCATGTTTTATAAAAATAAGGAGAGACAACAATGGTTATTTCAGAAATACGACTATCAGTCATATCTAAGGGATTACGTACCTTTACCTGAAACACATAATGTCCGGCTTTCAAATTTGTATAACTCGCATAATGACGTTTTGGATCGCATTCTATCCATTTTTCATCGAAACCGACAAGACGATAATAATATTTTAGCTTTCCTTCATTCTCAAAATCGAGAGTGGAAAATTCTATGGAAAAAGACTTATCACGTTCATGGAGATGGATCTTTTTTGCCCAAGAAATACTTTCTTTCAAATAATTATTTCCTCCCTGAGCAATCTCATTATCAAGAACAGATAATTGAGTAAAAACAATTCTGTCGGTATGATGTACAGGATCCGTATGGACATCATTCAAACCCAACATGCCATTTAACCCTCCAAAATATAATACACCATCATGAGCTCTACAAAAAGCATCCCAGTAGAATTGATCGGTAATCAACCCGTCTTTCTGATAATAGTTTGAAAAACTCTTGGATTGTTGTGTATAACAAGCCAATCCATTGTTTGTACTAAACCAAAGACGGTGATGACGGTCTTCAAGAATACCATAAATCGTATTATCACACAAACCATCATTTACAGTAAGATTTGTAAATTTATATGGATACTCCTTATCCGAATCTAAATGATACACGCCATAACCATTGCTACCCAACCAGATTGTTCCATCCGATGCTTCAAAAATACAACAGATTTTTTCAATCAAACGACTCGATGGATTATCAAGTTTATATTCCATATAATAATAATGTATATTCTTACGGTTTCTTGCAAAAGAATAAAGATCGATAACTAATAGGCCATGATGAGAACCGACCCATAAGCGTTGCTTTTTATCGATAATCATGTCCGTAAGAGAATTATTGGGTTCTCCATCTGTAGGAAGTGTTACCCGAACAATTATATTTTTCTGTAAATCATAGAAACACAAACCTTTATTTGTTCCTATCCAAATTCCGTTATTCATACGGTCAAAGCAAAGTGAACCGACAAAATCACTTGGAATATTAATATTTTTTCGATTGTAAGTAATGAAAGAAAGATTAGGGAAACCGGATAAATTAGTTCTACAGACCCCACCTCCCCAAGTAGCTATCCATAATTGATTTCGATCGTCTTCTTCTATGGCATAAACATTATTGTTACTTAAGCCCGTATTACCGGAATGACGATAATGAATAAATTCATCACTTCCATACCTACGTACGCTAAGTCCTTGGTCTATATTGCCTACCCACAAATTGTAATGGCTGTCTTCATATATACAGTTAACCGGGTTATCGGGCAATGATGTATTAACGCCACGTTCATTAGTAAAAAGACGAAGGCTCAAATTACGGCTTTCCATTTTGTCTATACCGCCAATTTCAGTACCAATCCAAAGCATGGACTTATCGACATATAGACAACGGATCAAATTACAACTGATAACACTTTCCAAGGTTTCTCGCGAACTGACCATCCTAATAAAGTTATCGGTGGAAGAATTATAAAAATTCAAGCCCTTGGTAGTTGCTACAACCAACTCATGTTTCTGAGTTACAGCCAATGCAGTGATATCATTTTGAGTTAAGGAATAAATATTATCATCTTGTTGATAATATCCTTTACATTCCGCATTCTTACTATTGAAACGGAAAAGCCCGCGATTAGTTCCAATCCATATATAACCTCCATAATTGCAAAAACAATGTACACTGGTTTGATCATCAAGCGAAAGAGCAGATGAAACCTTAGCCAGTTTCAATTGTGGCCCCCTTTCCCCTACTATTTTATAAATGCTATGTTTATAACCAATCCATACTTCATCATTACATACGCCCAATGCCGTAACAGGAGCCGAATGGCTGTCATACTTGGACATCAAAGCAGAGCAATGTACAACTTTTCCCTTTTTGTCAAAAGTAAGGTGATACAGATTAGCCTGAGTTGTCAACCAAATACCTCCTTTGGTATCTTTTATAATAAAGTTAACCGGTTCCTTCGATAAATCTTCACTTTTGAACATGGAGTAGTCAATACGCTCCAACATATTCATCTTTAAATCAAGCAAGTCCAGTCCTGCCTCGGATGCTATCCAAAGTCGGTTGAACGGATCTTCGCAAACTCCGCTAATAAAATTCGAACGTAATCGGACTGTCGGAGTAGTAATATTATAATTGACAAATGAGTATCCATCATAACGAGACAATCCGTTATGAGTGGAAAACCAAAGGAATCCTTGACTGTCCTTATATATATTCTCTATATAGTTATGGGGCAATCCATCATTAATGGTTATTGAAGAAAAATTATACTGATCTTGGATCTTACGTAATGTCATTTGAGACAAACAAGTAATATTCCCGCACCACAAACATATAGCAGTCAAAAGAACCGGTAATACTTGTTTTCTTAAATGAATCGAGACCATTTTCATTCGTCTTTAGAAATTTTTATTAAGCCATTATATGCAAAAATATAATAACTTTTTCATAAAGAATCCTTCTTGTAAATTAATTTTACAAGAAAGGAAATAAATAAAAGTTTATCACATCAAATCTTAATATAGATTTTTTTCTTATATAGCGGGTACCCTACAATCCAGTTAATCAAAACAAAAATAATTGCATAACACAAGGACGCAAAATATGGATTCGTGATAACAAAATGAATGCCATTATATATAATGTTTTTGATGCCAAAATCATGAAGTACAATAGCCAATAGTTCACTGAGCACATACAGGAACAATGGATTAACGCCAAATGAGACAAAAAACGGCGTCCAATTATTACTTCCTTTTACATCAATTACATATATAAGCCATGCCAACAAAGAAGTTGCAAGACCGCAAGTCACCAACACAAAGGTCGGTGACCAAACTCTTTTATTCAATGGCAGACCATAAGTAAATAGCAAGCCGATAACTGTAAGTACAAATCCAAAGATAAACAAATGAAGCATCTTATCTTTCAACTCATTATGTTCCATCAATATTTTTCCACACCAGAAACCGATAATTGTATGCGCTACAGATGGTATGATACCTAGCAAGCCCTCCGGATCCAAAGGACTCTTATGATACAAATGAGCTTTACCCAACAAACGATGATCCACAATGGAAAGAACATTCGTTGCATCACAATTATATCCGTTACCGAACAATAGAATAAAAGCATAACCGACCAATAGAAATCCGGCTAAAAAAGGCAGCCATTTATGATTCAACATTACAGCCAACAAGGATACAATACCGTAACAAACGGCAATTCGCTGCAACACGCCAGGTATACGAATATGTTCGAAAGGAAGGAAATCACCTACACAACATCCTTCAAACCAATAAATTCCCCATCCAATAAGTAAGATGAGAAATGTTCGCTTCAATATCTTCCTGGCCAATTGAGATGACCACTTAAACTGAAATTTTCGAAGGGATATATAAGTTGAAATTCCCACCATGAACAGAAAAAACGGAAAAACCAAATCAGCAATAGAAAGGCCATTCCATACGGAGTGTTTTAAAGGTTCAAAAGTTTCCTTTCCTGCTCCATTATTTACTAAAATCATGCCGGCAACGGTGATGCCTCTTAGGACATCCAAAGAAACAAGACGTTTTTTCTTTGCATTAATCATTTCATCCATGGTTCTTCTTTATTTTATAGAAAACGCTTTATCAAATACTTCATGAGCAACTTTGATACAATCCCCTTCAGGTGTTGAAGAATAAGTATCAGTAATTTTCGTCCAAGGCTCTTCCATCGCATAATAATCCAAATCAACCATTGGCTTTCCGTTAAGAACATCTGTCAATGTCTGCCAATAAGCAGCCCATCTTTTATAATAAAAATCCTTTAAAATACCATTCCATTCTTTATGAGCATAGTCACGTAATCCGCCATTATCAGCAGAATAGCGGTTTCCCCAGGTAGTAATCTGCACGCGCGCGTTCCACTCATACAATTTTTTCTCTGCTTCGTTATTTCCCAACTTACGCGCCTTCTCTATCCAGTTACCAACACGAAATTCCTTACGAGTTCCCAACAATTTATCTTGTAAAAGTAACAAACTCAGAAACTCCTGAGAATCTTTTCGGAATGCCTTTTTATCAAAACTCTTGAAATCGGCAATCGTTTGATTATAGACTATACGCCCACGATCTGCAATCGCCTGGCGAACGATATCGACCAAATCGTACTCAAAATTGTTATTTCCTTTATATTTATCTGCTACCTGTAACATCAGGCGAGCAGCATCTTCAGTAGAAGTCGGATCATAATAATTAGACATCTTCGACCAACTGGAGACCTGAAAATTCTGCAAAGACGGACGCCCACAAAAGATAGATTCATGAGTTCCTTGTTGATTATCAGTAGGCGGACAGTTATATATGCCATTAGCTAAAATAGTCCATGCTCTTTCAATAACAGGATCGGATACTCCGTAACGGGCTTTCAGATATCCATTCAACCAGCTCATTCTAGTAACCTGTTCCGAGCGCCAGGGTAATTCCGTCATCAGTTCAAACATCATCGGATTGTTTTCCGTTCCTTCCATCGTCAATCCAAATCCTTTCAAATGTTTTGCCAAAGGATTGGTACGAGTTTGATAAAAATTGGAAAGTAATTGATCCATTCGACCATACAAACCAACATTCCCTCCGAAATTAAGAAGCATACAGAATAGCCAGTCATGCTGCAAATAGCCCTTTTCTCTATACCACAAAGAAGGTTTCATACCCCATTGAGGACGACTTTCGCTATAGAGATCCAATATTAGTAAATCGCCATTTTTTATATTACGAATCATATCTTCTCGAGGATTCTCGGACCATCCTTGAACAACCCATACAGATTTGGGATTTACTTGTTTCATAGCCGAAAGAATAGCTTTCCCGGCAGCATCAAAGTCGACATCACTACCCGCGGAAGATTCATGAAAAGGATCCATTGAATAATAATTGGCTTTTCCAAACAATGCAATCTGCTCTTTATAATATAAAGCTGCTATCTCGGAAAAACGTTTATCGATAGGCTGTAAAAATGCAGGACGTTGATAGCCATTCCATAAACCGGCATCAGCAACATCCAAACCCAACTTGTTTTTAGCATCATGAGGTACCATACCTGAATATCCTGGAAATACAGGCTGGATTCCGTATTCTTTCATGCGTTTCAAAATCTTTTTCTGCAAAGCCTCTTGTTGAATATACCAAGAATCCGGATTAGGGCCACCCCATCCTTCAAGATTATTCATTTCCCACCAAGCCAGAAAACCAGGACCGGATATAAATTTATTGATTTCATCTTTCGAATATCCTAACTTCTTAAGCATATTATACCAGACACACTCTTCTCCTATTACATCCAATGGCAGATTAATACCATGAAGGGCCATCCAATCGATCTCCTGCTCCCAGCGTTTCCAATCCCAAAAAGCCATGGTATAGGAATAAGTGCAATAATTAAAATCATAACGTAATTTCATAGCTGTTTCATGACGTTCCTTATGAGTAACAGGAGGTAAATGCGATGGAAGTTTAGCTGTCATACCATTCCAGGACAAATGAATCCCAGCATAATATTTCAGATACCAATTTATACCGGTTGCCACACTGATATAGTTATTTCCTTTGATTTGTACTCTATCGCCTTTTTGATCCAATTCAAAATAATCTTTGTCGCCACTTTTTTTTATTTCTATGGCAAATTTCTTTGAAGCACCCTTATCTATGCGTTCCAATAGTCCATCAATCGGGTTAGCTAAAGCTTGACTAACTACACACAATACAAAAAATAGGTAACAAAATATTTTCTTCATATCTTAATTATTTTACATATTTTTCAATTTTCCAATCAATACCCAAGGGATTATCCCTCATCTCATAGATCACCGGCAATTTTCCTGATAAGGCAATCCACATTTGTGTTTCATCTATTTCCGCCTTTACGTGCATCATTCCCTCGTCGGATGAAGTATCATTTATCCGTTTATATAGAATTCCATTATATGTAAACGAACTCTTTTCAACCAATTTCTGATAAGCCTCCAGAGATATGATACCAAATGTTTCATTTGACGGTAAAAGATAAGTTTTTCCATCCTCTGGTTGATGCCAATTCAACGCGGTTCCTTTCTCCACACTTTCCCCAATCATTTGTATAGAGCCTTTTTGCAAAGTACCATTACGAAAAATAGACCAGTTTACATTGACTGTATCCTTTTGATCTATTATAGATATAGTAAACCTACGTGTCTGTCCATGAAGTTTAAAGACATAAGAACTTTCCGACAACTGAGCAGCCAAAGTAAAAGGACTCAGTAATAATATTATTAATCCTATTATTTTTCTCATAACGTACATTATTTTGAAGGAGGTAACAACGATGAACCCCAATTCGAAGGAGATTTATCCATTTCAAAAATCAGTTCTCCACCGGAAAACAACTCCTGATGAGTAATCCAAGCTCTATCAAGCTTATTACCATTCAATCTCACGTCTTTCACAAAACGATTCTTCGCAGACAAGTCGTGGGCCACTATTTTCAGCGTTTTTCCTTTTTCCAAATGAATTACGCATTCATCAAGTAAAGGAGCATGAATCAAATAATAAGGTTGTCCTGCATTAGGATACAATCCCATAAAATGAAAAGCCAGCCACGAAGACATAGCTCCGGAATCATCATTGCCCGGTAAACCTTCGGGTTTGTCGTTATAATTTTCAGCAATGATTTTACGAATCCGTTCACCGCTTAAATCAGGACGCCCTATCCAATGGTAAAGACAAGGAGTAAGAAATGAAGGCTCATTGCCTACATTATAATATTTCTTATCAAAAAAAGTATTAAGTCGATGAAAAAATGCATTTTTACCACCACATTTTTTTATTAAAGAAGAGACATCATGAGGAATACTCAAAGAATATTCCCAAGAAGTAGCTTCATAAAAAAACGTACCCCACCAAGGCATATACCAGGGAGCTTCACGTGTTACGGGCGTATATCGAAATGTAGGATGCTGAATCTTGGATCGACCGAACGGTACATCATCCAGCCACTCTCCTGTAGCAGAACGAGGCATAATAAACCCTTTTGCACCATCATACTCATAATTCTCACGCCAAAGATTCTTCCAATTATCCGATTTGATAAGATATTCACGGTAAAGATCATCTTTCCCCAGACCTTTTGCAACAGAAGCTATACAATAATCATCATAAGCATATTCTACAGTACGATTTCCCGCCCTGTCTATTCCATAAGGAACATATCCCAGACGATTATATTCTATCAATCCGCCTCTTCCTTCTTGCTCTTCATTACCACCCGGAGGAACTGTGGCATCCTTTAACATCGCTTTTAATGCGTATTCATAATCTATGCCCTGCAAACCTTTTGCATATGCATCGGCAATCACCACTTCGGCATTAGAACCACCTTGAGTTCTTCCATTCGAATTTCCACTGCGAGCTTCAGGCAAAAAGCCATCCCGTTTACATATATTTAATAAAGCATTAACAATATCCGTTTCCCGTTTGGGTGACAATATAGTGATAAGAGGAAGTGATGTACGGTATGTATCCCATATTGCATAAAAATCATCATAGTAAGGAATACCTTCATCTGTCCATAAAGGGTTCTCTCCTGAACGATCTACAGGCATAAGACAGGTATGATAAAGAGCCGTATAAAACATCCTTTTCTGACAATCGGTTATATGTTTACCGGTCAGGTCTATACGCTTTAATAAAGTTTCCCATTGGTTGCGAATGGCACTCAATTGTGCATCAAAATCAAATCCGGGAATTTCACATTCAACATTCTGTTTGGCTTTAAGTGAGCTCAAAAACGAAATACCCACTTTTATATGAATGGTGCTCATTGCAGAAGAGGAACCAAAAGAAAGCAGAGTTCCTGTCTTCTTTCCTTCGTCACACTGTGATTTTTCTTCAGAAGAAAAATGATCTTCTTTCCAGGTAACAGACTTTACAAAAGGTGTATCAGAGATAGCATAAAAATAAACAGTATAAGCCCGTCCATTATTCCATCCTCCACGAATACGGCTATATCCACGAACTGCCCTATCTGAAACGATTTCTATTTCCGAACCTACAAATTGCTGAGCTTCACGTGCATCAGGAACAGGATTTTCCCCTAAAAAAAAACCCGCATCTATCATAAGAGAACGTTCTTTCACTTCAGGATAAGTGAAACGATAAAGCGAGGCACGATTGGACGCAGTAATTTCAGTCCTAATTTTATTTTCTTTGAATCGAGTCTCATAATATCCCAAATTCATGGTTTCCATCTCGCGATGAGCCGAATGATCCCAACCTTTCAATTCTCCCACAAAAGGCTGGAGAAGAATATTACCATATTTAGGTCCTCCTCCCGTTCCGCTTACATGAACTTGTGCAAATCCTGTGACAACAACGGGCATTGGTAACCAACCGCTATTAGGTTCCACTGTACAGTCCGGACCGGGTTTTACCATTCCGAAAGGAGCTGACGGACCTATAAATACTCGTCCTACGCCTTCACTCCCGATACGCGGATCAACATATTGCCAATGCTCGGAATTATTTGACTTTTCTTTAGACAGACACGAAAGGACTATAAACAAACAAAAAGCAAGGAATAAAAGATAACGATTTCTATTCATCTTTATCTCCTTTTATAATTGTCTAAGCCTGTATTAAGAAATCGAATAAAATTATCTTTATTTTCATCAAAAGAATAAGATTTATTCAATGGCATTCCTTCATTATCAAGTAATACGTAAAAAGGTTGCGCCACAGCTCCAAACTTGGAACGCTGCAAGTAACTCCAACGATCACCAACGGTTCTTAAGGTACGGGTTTGCCCATTTTCCCTTACTTGTATCTTTTGAGGCAATGGCGTCTTATCATCTACGAATAATTGGATCAGCACATAATCCTTTTGCATAATGTCAGCCACATGAGTATCACTCCATACAGAGCCCTCCATTTTTCGACAATTTACACATCCATAACCCGAAAAGTCAATCAAAACAGGCTTTTTTTGTTGCTTTGCATAAGCCATACCGAGATCATAATCTGTAAATTCGGCTTTCACTTCATTTTTATAGAGATTAAAATCCTGAGTACTGATTGGAGGAGCAAAAGCGCTGACCGCTTTTAACGGAGCCCCCCATAATCCCGGGACCATATATAAAGCAAAAGCCATTGAAATCATAGCCAGGAAAAATTTCGGAACCGATGTACGAGGATTAATAATCACATTCCCGTTTTCATCATATTCATCTTCATCATGTGGAAAACGAAACCATCCCAACAAATACGCGCCCAAAAGAAAAAACATAATAATCCAAAGAACCAAAAATACTTCTCTATCCAAAATATGCCATCCATAAGCCAGATCGGCTACTGAAAGGAATTTCAAAGAGAAAGCCAGTTCAATAAAGCCCAAAATTACTTTAATATTATTCATCCAGTTACCGGACTTAGGCATTTGCTTAAGCCAAGTAGGAAACAAAGCAAAAAGAGTGAAAGGCAAAGCTAAAGCAAAAGCAAAACCAAACATCCCTATTAATGGTGCAATAACACTTCCTGTTGTACTCACTTCGACCAACAAAAAACCGATAATAGGACCTGTACAAGAAAAGCTTACCAAAGAAAGTGTAAAAGCCATAAGAAAAATACTTAGCAGTCCGCTCGTTTTTTCGGCTTTACTATCAACAGAACTACTCCAGGAAGAAGGTAAAGTCAATTCGAACCAACCGAAAAATGAAGCAGCAAATACCAATAATAACAAGAAGAAGAAAATATTGAAAACTGCATTTGTAGCCATGGCATTGAGCGCACTTGCTCCAAATACCAGTGTAATGAAAAGACCCAAAGCTACATATATAACAATAATGCTGATACCATAAATAACAGCATCGCGAATTCCCTTACGTTTATTTTTACTACGTTTTAAGAAAAAGCTCACTGTCATAGGAATAATAGGCCATACACATGGAGTAAACAAAGCAACAAGTCCACCCAACATGCCCAATAAAAATATTTTCATCCAACCCATACCGGAATTTATACTCTCTTCGCCATATGTTTTCAATTGATCGATAACCGGTGTCCATAAAGCATTCTTACCAATTGCTGTAGAATCAGCCATAGCGGAAACTTGAGTTGTAGTATCCATATTGACTGTAGCTACAGTATCTCGACTAACAGGTGCAAGAACTGTCTCATCCGCAGCTGGTTTGCCTTCTCCTTTAAAATTAAATTCCACACTCGTAGGTGGTAAACAATTCTGATCATTACATGCTCCATATTCCAAATATCCTTTCACCGAATATTTGGGAGCTGTAATTTTAATATTTTGAACAAAAGTTGCTTCATGCTCAAAATAACGAACATTCATCTCAAAAAGATTATCGTATCTTGAAATTTCCTTTCCACGTGGCATTAATTTACCATCTATAACAGCACCATCTGCCGCTTCAAGATTAAAAGTTGCCGAAGTAGGACCATTAGCAGGAAGGGCAGTAGAATACACATGCCATCCATTATCCATTTTGCCTTGAAAAATTATTTCTACTCTATCTGGAGCAACCTTTTTCTGTGAAACCGAGAAATGTATGGGATCGCCTCCATTCTGTGCTTGTAGGATAAGACCAATGGCTAAAAAAAGCCAGGTAAACAGTAATTTTCTATTCATTTTACGTTGGAATTAGTCATAATACATCAGGGGACAAATTTACATGAAAATCTTGATTTTCCTATATCCGGAAGAAAAAACTTCGATAAGGTCATCACTAATTATTATTAAAAGGTAGAAAATAGCCATAGTCTCATAAACTTCAATCTTACATTTTTTGTACCTTTGCATTTATATTCAAAGCCCGACAATTAACGAGATTTTGTATGAATACAGAAGACAAATATATTACGATGACCACAAGTCCCGTACCCAAATTGATTATCAAACTAGCAATTCCGACTATTATTAGTATGTTAGTTACTTCATTATATAATCTCGCGGATACTTATTTTGTAGGACACATCAGTACACAAGCTACGGCAGCTGTAGGAGTTTCTTTTGCAGCCATGTCAGTTATTCAAGCTATCGGATTTTTTTTCGGGCATGGTTCCGGTAATTTTATTTCTCGTAAACTAGGGGCTCGTGAAATACCTGCAGCCCAACAAATGGCGACTACTGGATTCGTATATGCATTTCTTGTCGGACTGGTTCTCATGATCCTCGGGTTATTTTTTCTAGAACCGTTAAGTATTCTTTTAGGCTCCACTCCAACCATACTCCCCTATACTAAAACCTATCTGGGAATCATACTTTTGGGCGCTCCTTTTTTCACCTCTTCTCTCGTCCTCAATAACCAAATGAGATTTCAAGGAAATGCCGCCTATGCCATGGTTGGAATTGTTTCCGGTGCCGTTTTAAATGTAATTCTTGCCCCTATCCTCATTTTTGTATTTGATATGGGCATTGCCGGAGCCGGAATAGCAACTATAACCAGTCAATTTTTCAGTTTTATTCTTTTGTTATTTATGGATCAGCGTTCCAGCAACATTCATATCAGACTCACAAAATTTGTTCCTTCCAAGAATTTTATTGACGAAATCATCAAAGGCGGCTCTCCCTCACTATGCAGACAAGGACTGGCCTGCTTAGCAACCTTAATGCTGAATATCGCCGCAGGAACATATGGAGATGCTGCAATTGCAGGTATGAGTATCGTAACACGTGTTTGCTTTTTTGTGTTTGCTTTTTTGATTGGTTTGGGACAAGGATTTCAACCTGTATGCGGATTTAACTATGGGGCTAAAATATATGGGAGAGTACGTGAAGGTTTCCGTTTCAGTGTAACTTCTGGTTCTATTTTTTTAGTAATTGTATCGACTTTGGGTTTTATCTTTGCCCCCGAAATAGTAGAAACATTTCGCCGTGATCCTGCAGTAGTTTCGGTAGGAGCTGTAGCCCTACGATGTCAACTGGCTGTTTTGCCACTTTCCGCATTTACCACTATAAGTAATATGATGTTACAAACGATTCGAATGAGTGTAAGGGCGACAATACTGGCATCTGCTCGTCAAGGAGTTTTTTTCATTCCGCTTATTCTTATTCTTCCTCATTTTATCGGACTAACGGGTGTTGAGATTTGTCAAAGTTTATCAGATATACTTACATTGTTACTTACGATTCCACTCACGATACCGGTACTACACAAAATGAAATAATGTGATGTATTAAAAGTATTGATAGTTTAGAAAAGTATATTATTATTTAACCAATGCCACAAAATTTTTGGGAAAAAGAGTCTCAAATTCCATCCTTTCTCTGGTAACAGGATGAATAAAATCCAGGCGATAAGCATGAAGAGCTAATCGCCTAATAGGATTAACGAGACTCCCATATTTTGCATCACCCACTACAGAATGTCCTAAATCCTGCATATGTACGCGGATCTGATTTTTTCTACCTGTTTCCAATTTTAAATCTACCAAAGAGTAGAGTTCGTTTCTTTTCAACGTATTGTAATGAGTCAAGGCGTACTTACCTCCATTATCTATAGGACTGGAATAAGTGATAAAAGACTTATTATCTTTCAACCAGGACTCAACAGAACCATGATCTTGTTCCATTGAGCCCTCAATTACTGCCACATAACGACGATCTGTAACTATATCATGCCAATTATTCTCCAAAATCTGTTCCGTATCACGGTCTTTGGCATACATCATCAAACCAGACGTTTCACGATCCAGACGATGCACTACATGAGCCGTGCATTTCCAATGTTTTTTCTTAAAATACTGATCAAGTACCGATTTTACACTAAATTGATTTGTATTTGAACCCATTGATAGAATACCTTCTGCTTTCTCTATAATTATGAGCCATTTATCTTCATACAGAATTTTCACAAATCTATTCTGCATTTCATTGTTATTCTTATGCTTCCTTATATCTACGACCATTCCGGATCTTAATTCAAAATCATATTGAGTAACCTTTTGACGATCCACAGTCACTCCTCCCCCGGAAAGAATAGCCTTAGCTTTTGAACGACTTATACCACTCATCTGTTTCATGATATAATCTAATAATTGCACGGATTCATCCACTGTAAATTCATTATATTTAGAACGGGCATAAGCCTCTGCTCTCGTCATCTTTAACTCTTTGTTTCTTTTCATTTTCTATTTTTATCAAATACGTAATTCGATCATATTTATTTTTAACGAATGCAAAGATACAGCAAAAGTATTTTCACTCGACAAAACCTTAAAAAATTGTTCAAATATTTTGTAAATGCTATTCATTTACTTATTTTTGCTTAACTTAATTAAGTTTCATAGGAATGATTAGAAATTTAAGTAAAAAGGCATTTATTATATCCTTAGTACTACTTATTATTGTTGGATTTTTCACTTCAGTAATATACATAATGAATATTCAACGTATGAGTGATAATGTATTAAGGATATATCTCATTTTATTTACTTTTATGTTCCTTCTTTTATTTATTTACTTTATTACATGCATTTCCATTTTATCAAAAAACAGAATTAAAGAAATAAGACAATTCAGAAATAAAATATTTCATCTTACACAAGCAACAAATATAATAATCATGCAATATGACGTAAAGAAAAAATTGTTTATCAGATGGAAAAATACTGGAAATGAAGTGTATAGATATTTCTCAATCCAAGATTATATTACTCATATTTATCCTGAAGATTCGACTATTGCTATGAAGCTTGTAAAAATTATGGACGGACGAAGAATGGATCATTATACTTGTGAATTCCGCTATAAATTTCCCAACACTAAAGAATATTCTTGGCAATATATCGATGTCTATGAATACGAAACAGATAAAAAAGGAAAAGTAACTAATTATATAGGTATATGTCAAAGGCATAATCAAATCCACAAGATGAAAGAAAAAATAAATCTATTTCGACAAAAAAGTTCATTTGTTTTAACATCTTGCAATATATATATAATTCGTTACAATACTAAAACACATATAATTACTCTTTTAGATCAAAGTGGAGAAAATCGTGACCGTATCATTCCATTTAATACCTTTGAAAATTATATACATCCAGAAGATATCGGGAGTGTAAATCTATTCAAACGGATCCTTGACACTCATCAAGCAGAACACGCTCATATAGAATTCAAATATAAACTTGACCCTAAAGCTAACAAGTATGAATGGCTTGATATTACTGCTTCTGCATTCGAATATGACAAAGAGAACGAAATTAACAGTTACATGTGTCTTTGTCGTAATATAAGCGAATGGAAAAATGCGATGAAAGAAATGGCAGATTTACGTGATAAGGCTGAGATGTCCAATAAACTAAAAACAGCTTTTTTAGCAAATATGAGTCACGAAATTCGTACTCCTCTTAATTCCATTCTTGGCTTTTCTAATTTGCTATCTGATGATATATCTACAGAAAACAAAAAGATTTTTCAAAATATTATTGAATCCAATACAAAACAATTACTGAATATCATTGATGATATTATTAATCTGTCCAAAATAGAATCAGGATATATTAACTTAAGATATAAACCTTTTTCTATATATAATATATTCAAAGAATTGGCAGAAATCCATCGTCTGCAGATTAATAATAATATAAATCTGATCTGCCATTGCCATACCGACTATATGGTTACCACTGATGAACGAAGAGTAAGAGAAATCACATCTACACTATTGAAAAATGCCAACAAATTTACTAAAAACGGATACATAGAAATGGATTATGATATTAGAGACGGGGGTTTGTATGTATCGGTAAGTGATACAGGTATTGGAATTGATAAGATAAATCAACAACGTATATTTGATCGTTTCGAAAAAGTAGATTCTTTTGTTCCTGGAGCAGGACTTGGATTATCAATTTGTCGGGAAATCATAAAAAAAATGAATGGAAAAATTGGAGTAGAGTCAGAAATAGGAAAAGGATCTACATTCTGGTTTTGGATTCCCTGCGAAATATCGGAACCTTTAAACCAGAAAGAAGAAACAATCACTTTCAAAGGAAATCTAGATAATTATACAAAAAATGACAATGGCAAAAATATGATATGAATGAAGAAGAAACAGAATGCGATTCTATTAATTCTGAAGAAAAAATAAACAAATGGAATGGGCAGAACCAATAACGATAGAAAATGATGTCTGAATAGGCGAAAGTACGACAATCTGTCCGGGAGTAACTATCGGAAACAATGTAGTAATGGGTGCAGGAAGTATCGTTGTTAAAAAAATCCCTGATAATAATGCTGTTGTAGGTAATCCCGCTCATATAGCAAAAACAATTCAAAGTTTTATTTAAAGATCAATACCATATTTTATGAATTTAAATATCTATATATCAATTTGATAATTAAAATGATAAACATTAGACTTTTTTAATTAACAAAATAAAAATAGAAATCAAAGAATTTGTCTATCTTTGCGCAATTTAGTAAAATGATGAAAAACTACTAATAAAACGTTATGAGTAAACAAATTTTTCAAACTGACAACACCTCCAGATGGAAAAGATTCAAATGGAGCATAAGGTTTATTTTATTCATCATAGCAATCCTTGTTGCAGCTCTCGTTCTAATGCTTATTATTGATCGTATTCCTAGTCTTCCTTTCAAGCAAGATTATCGAAGTGTTGTAACAGCATCAAAACCATTCTTACAGGAAAACAAAATTTCAAAAGAATACAAAGGTTTCCGCTCCTACATTACGGAAAGAAAAATACATTCCAACTACGCTCAAGAAAAGAAAGCGAAATTAATAAAATACAAACGTTTTCAAGTTAAAGAAAGCGCAATAACTGAAAAATGCATTGACAGTTGGGACAAATTCCCTGCTGGTATTAGATCTGCTTTCTATGTAGCATGGGACCCGCAATCTTATTTCTCTCTAAAAAGAAATATTCACAATCTTAATCTTATCATACCGGAATGGTTTTTCATTGATCCGAATACCGATCAACTTAAGACCAATGTAGATGCAGAAGGATTCAACCTGATGAAAAAAAGTGGGATACCCATTATGCCTATTTTAAGTAATAACTTTGACCGAGAATTCCGTCCCGAAGCTATTGGCCGTATACTTCATAATCCAGGAAAGCGCATGGTTATAATCAACCGTGTATTAAAAGAATGTGTGAAAAATAAATTTATCGGAATCAATATAGATATTGAAAATCTAAATGAAAATTGCAATGAATATCTCACGCAGTTTGTAAAAGAAATGTCCAATGTCTTTCATGCAAACGGATTACTAGTCACTCAAGATATTATGCCCTTCAACGAAGATTACGAGATAAAAGAACTGGCAAAATACAATGATTATTTATTCCTAATGGCGTATGATGAATATTCTTCAACCAGTGACCCAGGCCCAATTAGTTCACAAAAATGGATTGAAGCAACTGTAGATGATCTGGCAAAGAATATTTCTCCCGAAAAAATTATATTAGGATTAGGAGCCTTCGGATATGACTGGCCGGCATCGGCTAATCAAAGTCCAAACCTTACATACCAGCAAGCTCTTTCAAGAGCTTCTGCCAGTGAGTCGACTATTACTTTTGATAACGATACTTACAATCTGAATTACGCCTATCGAGATAACCGGAATATTGTGCATCAGGTTTATTTTACTGATGCTGCTACACACTTTAATACCATGCGCTTCGGAGCTGAATATGGACTAGCCGGTTTTGCGATCTGGCGTCTGGGAAGCGAAGACAGCCGTATTTGGAAATTCTATAAAAAGGACTTGGAAAGAAACAAAGTCACTAAAATCAGCAAGAAAGATTTGGAAGATGTGAAGATGGTAAACGACGTGGATTATGTTGGTGACGGAGAAGTTCTCGATGTTTTAAATACTCCTCATCCTGGAAGAATCAAAACAGAAATTGACAGTACAGATATGCTAATATCCGAAGAACAATATGTCAAGATTCCAAGTAGTTACCAAATTCACAAATATGGTGAAGCTGAAGATAAACAATTACTGCTTACCTTCGATGACGGGCCCGATGAAACCTATACTCCGCAAATTCTGAATATTCTCGCCAAAAATCACATTCATGCTGCATTTTTTCTCGTAGGATTACAAGCGGAAAAGAATTTACCTTTAGTCAAACGAATATATGAGGAAGGTCATCTGATAGGCAATCACACTTTTACCCATAGGAATGTAGCGAAAAATACTCCCGAACGTACCTACATTGAACTTCGTCTTACACGTTTACTTATCGAATGTATAACCGGACACAGTACAATTCTATTCCGTGCGCCTTATAATGCAGATAGTGAACCTGCCAGTCTGGAAGAAATTCTCCCGGTTATTCTGGCAAGAAACCAAAACTATCTTGATGTTGGTGAAACAATTGATCCTGAGGATTGGCAAATTGGGATTAAAGCTGATGAAATTGTACGCCGGGTTATCAAACAAGTGAAACAAGGAAGAGGGCATATTATTTTACTTCACGATGCAGGAGGGGCAACTCGTGCAGAAACAGTTAAAGCTCTTCCGCAAATTATTAAATATTTTAAAGAAAGAGGTTATACATTTACAACTCTTGACAAGATTCTAGATGAAGACAAATCAGTATTGATGCCTGATGTCCCTAAAGGAAAAGAATACTATGTAATGCAGGCAAATCTGGCATTGGCAGAAATCGTATATGATATAACAAATTTCCTTACAGCACTTTTTATCATTTTCATTATTCTGGGCATAGGTCGATTGATTTTCATGTTGGTACTTACCATTCGTGAAAAGCAGAAAGATAAGAAATTTGTTTTTGATAAAAAACTACTTGGCAATACTCCTCTAGTATCTATCATTGTTCCGGCTTACAACGAAGAAGTGAACGCGGTTTCTTCATTAAAAAATCTATTGAAACAGGATTATCCCAATTTTAATATTGTCTTTGTAGATGACGGGAGTAAGGACGAAACTTACAAAAGAGTTTGTGAGGCCTTATCCGACAACGAGAAAATAAAAATCCTGACAAAAGCCAATGGAGGTAAAGCATCAGCTCTTAACTACGGGATCGTAAATACAGACGCACAATATTTAGTATGTATAGACGCCGATACAAAACTTTATCCTGACGCTGTATCTATATTGATGATGCATTTTTTACGTGAAGGAAATGAAATTATCGGTGCTGTTGCAGGGAATGTAAAAGTAGGTAATCAAATTAATATGTTAACTAAATGGCAAGCCATCGAATACACAACCAGTCAAAATTTCGACCGTCTAGCCTATTCAAATATTAATGCCATTACCGTTGTTCCTGGTGCTATCGGCGCTTTTCGCAAATCGGCCATTGAAGCAGCCGGAGGATTAACTACCGATACCTTAGCCGAAGATTGTGACTTGACTATACGCATTCTCAGAACCGGATTCATTATAGAAAATGAAAATCATGCCATAGCTATGACAGAAGCTCCTGAAAAGATCAAACAATTTGTAAAACAACGTACTCGTTGGAGCTTTGGAGTCATGCAAACATTTTGGAAACATCGTGATACATTATTTGTTAAGAAATATAAAGGTCTCGGACTTTGGGCTATGCCAAACATGCTTATTTTCCAATTCATTATTCCGACATTCTCTCCT
>Ga0172378_10001813_pt1 | contig 19824 bp, 16 predicted proteins | sample GrowelOW332metaG_FD_119755 | JGI IMG/M metagenome (GOLD analysis project Ga0172378, IMG submission 119755) | Groundwater microbial communities from an aquifer near a municipal landfill in Southern Ontario, Canada - Pumphouse #3_1 metaG | ecosystem: Environmental > Aquatic > Deep subsurface >... | reverse complement strand
CATGTAAAATGGTAGAGATTTAATGTATGATGAGAAAAGAGGTAATGACATGGAGTTTACCCATAAATTTAGTCTTGGTGCAGTCAGCATGGATAAAATGTTGGAAGAATACCACCAACTTAGAAAAGTAAGAAAAAGTTGTCAATCCTGTGGGGAATATGGACAACGTTGGTCTTGTCCAGAATATGGATTTGATGAAGTGCTTTTTTTACGTGAATTTAAATATATGTATTTAATCGGAAGAGAATATATCATTCCGAGAAAAGACCGTCAAAAATTTCTTTCTGTTCCAATGTGCAAAGAATATTGTGTACAAGCAATGCGTGCCATTAATATGGAATCGTGGAGAGATCTTATGCAACTTGAAAAAGATATTCCAGGTGTTTTAACATTGATTCCAGGGCACTGCGAAATTTGCGATTTGAGTGGGGGAAAATGTACTCGACCGGAAGGAAAGCCTTGTCCACATACAGATGTGATGCGGTTTTCATTAGAGGGGCTAGGCTTTGATGTAGATGCGGTTTCTAAATTTGAAATCGGGATGTTATTGCGGTGGCCACAAGATGGACACTTGCCAGAAAAGCTATGTGCAGTTATGGCCGTCATGTCCAATGAAAAAATCCCAATGGATAAGATTAAATCCTATTTCAAAGATACAAAAAAGAACTGGTTGAAGTTTCAAGGGGATAGCCCGGAAAAGCGTAACGAAGTTCGACAAACGGTTAAACGTCAAGAAAGCTGGATTGATAATCAGGCTAAGATGTATCGTGCGATGAAAGAAGGCAGTGACTATCAAACACCAAGTTCATGGCTTGGGTATAAAAGTGACGCCCTGGATTCAGGAGAATATGTTAAAAATAAAGAATGGGCTTTTAATGAAGAGGCTATAGAAGAGGACGAGATTGAAACGGCACCAAAAGATATTATGCAAGATGTGCCAGAAGTCAAAGTACCGACTGAAGAACCTTCTGAAGAAGCTGATCAGCTTATGGTCGATAAAGTTGCCGAGGCCATTAATGTGCCAGAAGTAGAAAAAACAGAAGCTCAAAAGGATATAGAAGCAGCGGAAGAAGAACAGAAATATAAATGGTTAGGATTTAAACGCAATGTTGAAGAAGCCAGTGAAGCGTACTATCAACAACCCATTCGAAAATTTATGACCTCTGAAGAATCTTCTGAAGGCGGAGACCCTGAAAAAGTGGATGCACCCGTAGAGGCGACCGAAGCATCGCTTGAACAAAGCGAACCACAAACAAACGTAGAAACAACAGAAAACCAAAAGGTAGATACAGCGCGTGAATATACGGCGGTTGAGCCAATAAAGACTGCAGCAATTCCAGAAGAACCAGTCACAGCGCCTAAAGTCAGCGTGCAGGAATCTTTTGAAACGCCGACAGATCCTTATCCAGACTTGCCACCTTCTATGCGACCAGAACCTGTGGAAATCGAACCAGAAATCATCGAATTGCCAGATGTTAATACAGTTGAAAATGTTTTAAGTGCTGCGTTAGAAATTGCGAAAGATGTTGTTGGTGACAATTATAAAAAGCCACCGATGCCAAAAGTGCAAGAACAGCCAAAGGCTGAAACAGCAGAAACGGTAGAAGACCCAGAAGCAACAGTCAAAAATTATAAATGGCTCAACTATAAAGCGCCAGCATTAAAAGATGATGATGATTTTGAAAAAGGATCTTGGAAGAACAAACGAAATTATTAATCGCATTAGGAGGAAAAAATGTATTATCATGCAGATATCGGCGTCGTAGGAGGTTCAGGGTTTTATGAAATTGCTGATAAAGTGAAACGGATTGAAGTTGATACACCATATGGTAAACCTTCTGATTATATTAATTTAATTGAAATAGAAGGTAAAATTATTGCATTTCTACCACGACATGGTCTTAAACATACAATCAATCCAAGTGAGGTTAATTATCGAGCAAATATTGATGCAATGGCACAATTAGGGGTCAAGGCAATCATTTCCGCTTGTTGTGTTGGGTCATTAAATGCCCAGATGGCGCCTGGTGATTTTGTGGTGACTGACCAATATATTAATATGACATCGGGTCGAAAAGAAAGTTTTTTCAAAAGTCCGGAAGTCTGCCATTTAAGTTCAGCTGATCCTTATGATGAAGCCTTAAGACAAACGGCTATTACCGTTGGGAGAGATTTAGGATTAACCGTTCATGATCAAGGGACAACCGTTGTCGTTAATGGACCACGCTTTTCAACCCGTGCTGAAAGTAAAATGTTTGCAGCTTGGGGGGCGGACCTTGTTAATATGACACAGTATCCTGAAGCCTATTTGTGTATGGAAAAAGCTCTTCCTGTGGTGAACATAGCCTTAGTTTCAGACTATGATGCAGGACTAGAAGGTCAACCAGACATTCCACCTGTTTTAGCAGAAACAGCAGGAAAAGTGATCGAAGAAAATCAGGAGACGATTAAGCACTATATTTTAGCTTTAGCAAATAGTATTGGAGCATAAAATGAAACCTGTTTATTTTGAAAAAGACACCCTAAAGTTATTAGACCAAACACAATTGCCGACGAAAGAAATTATTAGATCTTATACCAAAGATTATAAACAAGTCGCAGAAGCCATTCGCAATATGATTGTGCGTGGCGCACCGGCTATTGGGGTAACCGCTGGTTATGCAGTGTATCTTGCCTCAAAAGATTTTGATCAATTAGCGCAAAAAAATTATGAGGAAAAGATGCAAGAAGCGTGTCAATTTTTAGCAGAGACACGTCCAACAGCCGTTAATTTATTTTGGGCCATTGATCGTATGAAAAAAGTCATGCAAGAGCATAAAGCCCTTTCGCCGAAAGAGATGACAAAAAGGCTTAAGCAAGAAGCGGATGAAATCTGTGAAGAAGATATTCAAATGTGTCATCAAATTGGGCGTTATGGCGAAAAACTATTGCATCGAAACGATACCATCTTAACCCATTGTAATGCAGGTGCATTAGCAACAGCGGATTATGGGACAGCCCTTGGCGTGATTCGTGCTGCGTGTGAAGCGGGTAAAAACATTCATGTTTATGCCGATGAAACGCGTCCTTTTTTACAAGGTGCACGGTTAACCGCATGGGAACTTCAAAAAGATCATATTCCAGTCACCTTGATTACCGATAATATGGCCGGATGGATGATGAAACAAGGGAAAATTGATGGTATTGTTGTTGGAGCCGATCGGATTGCACAAAATGGGGATGTTGCTAATAAAATAGGCACATATTCGGTTTCCGTTTTAGCAAAAGCACATGGTATTCCGTTTTATGTTGCGGCACCAACCTCAACCATTGACTTTGACATGTTTTCGGGAGATCAAATTGTTATTGAAGAACGTGACCCCAAAGAAGTTACGCATATTAAAGGCATTCAAATTGCACCGAGCAATATTCAAGTTGAAAATCCAGCGTTTGATGTAACCCCACACCAAAACATAACGGCTATTGTGACTGAAAAAGGGGTAATTTATCCACCGTATGATTTAAATATAGAAGCGTTAAAATAAGATGAAATATGCTATTTTTTCGTGGTTTGGATATTTTATGCCTTTTGAAGAGCGTATTCAATTAATCAAAGATGCTGGATTTGATGAAGTCATGATTTCGTGGGAAGATGAATTTGCACCGACCTATATACATAAAGAAACATTTCCAGATATTGTTAGAAATGCGGGTTTAGAAATCACCAATTTTCATGCACCTTATAGAGGATATAATGATATTTGGGAAAAAACCTTTAAGGAAAATGCAGTTTCTTTTTCAGAATTTGTAACCATGATTGAGGATTGTCGTCGTTTTAATGTTGATACGCTTGTTGTGCATACGAATGATTTGAATTTAAGCGAGACCTTTAAATATGAAAATGGATTAGCCTTTTTTTCAGGGCTTGCGGAAGCTGCGGAACGCTGTTCTGTTAATTTAGCCGTCGAAAATGTTTCTAGACAATACCTATTAAGATATGTGCTAGATCGCATTAAAACACCGCATTTTGGCATGTGTTATGATACATCCCATGATTTCATTCAACTGAATGCGAGAGGACAAATTATTCATGATTATTATGACCGAGTGAAGGCCTTGCATATTTCAGATAATGATTTATTAACGGATCGACATTGGATTCCAACAGAAGGAAAAATTCCTTTTGAAAAAATTATGCCAATGATCAAAAAAACACCGATGAAGGTGCTTTCAGGAGAAATTATTGCAAATGAAAAATGGCGTCAAAAAAAGCCATCTGAATTTTTAAAACAATCGCTTATTAAACTTAAAGAAATTGATCAATTAAGATAAGTAATATTTAATTTTACCAATCATATAAAGAGAGCCTACAAAAATATTGTGGCTTTCTTTTTTTTGATTAAGTGCATAGGTAACAGCATTTTTGTAAGACATGAAGGGATGTGCCGGAAAGTGGTAGCGCGTTGTAATTAAGGTGGCTAAACTTTTGGCATCAAAAGCACGTTCGTTATCTGGGGTTAAAGTATTGACTTCTTGAGCAAGCGGCATTAAAAGATCAAGGGCACCCTCAATGTCTTTATCCACGAGCATGCCTAGGAAAAAATTAAATTTTTCTTCAGGATAATATTGCTTTAAGCTTTCCACTAAAGATAGAATACCATCCACATTGTGTGCACCATCAATAAGAATATGCGGGGTATTATGGAGGGTTTCAAAACGACCGGAAAAGGTGACCGACGACAAGGCTTTTTTGACGGCTTCCTCGGAAAGGTTATAGCCTTTTTTTCTTAAAAATTGAACGGCTTTTAAAACGGTCAACGCATTTAAAGGTTGATAAGTGCCTGCTAAATTTAAGGTAAACACGTGTCTGTTTGCGGTGCTTTCATCAAAGAAAGAAAGACGTTGTCCCTGTGGGCCTTGTTCGAGGATGTCAATTTCTGAAGACTTTGTTTGAATAACGGGAAGATCCTTTTTATGTGCATCTTTTACAAGGGTATGAAGTGCGAGTGCACTTTTTTGTGGATAAAGCAAAGCTGTGCTCCCCTTTTTAAAAATACCAGCTTTTTCATGCGCGATGTCAGAAAGCGTTGTCCCAAGATAATTGGTGTGGTCTTTGCTGATACTCATAATGACGGAGAGAAGCGCTGGTGGAATCACATTGGTGGCATCAAGGCGACCGCCCATGCCCACTTCAAGGATACAGAGATCCGTTTTTAAGGCTTTAAAGCAGAGAAAAGCGAGAGCCGTTTCAATTTCATAGCCTGTTGGATGAGGAAACCCTTCTTTTGTAAGGGTGTCGCAGGCGGTTTTAATTAAGGTCATTTTTTCGGCTAAAAGTGTATCCGAAACAGGAATCATGTTCAGACGAATGCGTTCATTAAAAGTCATTAGCGCAGGAGAGGTATAAAGCCCTGTTTGATAGCCAGCAGCAGTTAAAATGGCAGAAAGCATTGTTGAAAAAGAACCTTTCCCATTCGTGCCTGCAACATGAATAAAGGTTAAGTTCTTTTCTGGATTTCCAAGCTGTTGACAGAGTCTTTGCATCGTTTCAAGTCCTAATTTTATACCAAATTTTCCGTTTTGGTCAATATAATCAAGGGTTTCTTTAATGTTCATGAGTCACCTCTACTGAAGAGGCTTCTAAAAAGCCATTTTCAGTAATGAGATAGTCAACAGGCATATCATGTGCTTCCAGTGGGAGAGATGGTAGAATGAAGTCTGAACGGACAAAGCTAACGGTAGGACAATTTAATGTGGGTAAAAACCGATCATAATAGCCGCCACCAAAACCAATGCGATAGCCTGTAGCTGTAAAAGCCATGCCAGGAACAACGACACAATCTAAAGTGTCTACAGCAAGGGGTTGACGAAGAGCGGCTTTCACTTCTAATATACCATAAGTACTTTTTTCCAAATCATCCGGAAAATGTTGAACTTCACAGGGAAGTAAATAAGGAGGCGTATGATGGCAAACAGGGACAACAAGATGCTTGTGATCTTTTAAGATTTGTTTAGCAAGTGAAATAGTATCAATTTCACTTCCAAAACTTAAATAAAGCATTACCCAATTCGCGTTTTTATACAGATCACTTTCTAAAAAATATTGGATTATTTGTTGATCCGATTGAGGATCAAGATGGGTCGCACGATAAGTTAAAATCTTTTCGCGGAGTGTTTTCTTGTTCATTTTTTTCTCCTATTTGTGGTTTATTAAAACTGAAAATGTCGAGATTTAATAAAGAATATTATATCATAGCTTCGTCTCTATCTTAAAGTTTTTTCAGTCCAAATAAAAAAAACTTGAAATATTTTGAAAAATCTGTTACAATTTATACATAAATTTACATCATTTTGATAAAAAATTAAGGGAGCGATATTTTGGCCAAACAAAAAAAAGAAAAGCACTTTTTTTCCTATACAAAAAGTGTTATAAAAGCCACAACTCAAAGTATAAAAAGAAACAGCTTAATGAGTTTTGCTTCAGTTATTTCTGTAGTAGCAGCATTACTGATTCTTGGATTATTTTTGATTTTTACGCTTAATTTACAATATATTACGGAACACATAGAAGAAGCATTGGAATTAAAAGTTTTTATGACAGACGAATTTAACCCTGATGATGCCCAAACGGTGATCAGTGAATTGGAAAAAAATGAAAATGTTGCGGCAGTTAGCTTTGAAAGTAAAGACGTTGCGTTGTCGAGTTTTTCAGAAAGTTTAGATGATTATTCAGGATTATTAGACGGTTATGATGCTAGTAATAATCCATTGAATGATGCCTTTATCGTACAGGTTAAAGATCCGGCACAGATGATGCAACTCAAAGAAGACCTTGAAGCAAGAACAGATTTGAAAGTTAGTTATGTTAAGTATGGAGAAGAGTATGTTGATGCACTGATGAGTTTTAGTCACTTTTCCAATGTATTTTCAGGCGTGGTTATGATTGTATTATCCATTATCTCATTTTTCATCATTTATAATACAATTAAATTAACCTGTTTTGCAAGAAGACGAGAAATAAGAATTATGAAATATATTGGGGCTTCAAATTGGTATGTACGAACCCCCTTTATTCTAGAAGGTACCTTTTTAGGCGTTGCAGGATCTGTAGCGGCAGTTTTGATTATTCGAACGATTTATTACTATGGCGTTGTTTATGTTAATAATTCGGTTTATATTCCAATGAATAGTAGCTTAATGCCACCTAATGAAGTGATGTTGCCTGTTTTTATATTTTTCTTAGTTTATGGCGTCCTTATTGGCGTCTTTGGTTCAATATTCTCGATTCGGAAGTATTTAGAAGTATAGTAGGAGTTTGTAATTTATGAATAAAAAAATAAAGAGTATGATCATTGTGATGACAGTTTTAGTTTCACTATTAGCAAGCATTGTGCCTGTTTTAGCAGACGAGTTGCCATCAACAGAAGAAGCGGAGGCAATGTATCAGAGTTTGCAAGAAAAATACGAAGCAATTGACAATAGTTATGCCAGTTTGAGTGAAACAGAAGCGACAATTGCAGAATTAACAACACAAATAGAAAGCTATGATGCAACTATTGCAGAAATAGAAGCCAATACAGCAGAAACACGTGCGACGATAGAATCGTTGGAAACAGAGCAGGCAGAACAAGAAGCACAATTAGAAGAACGCTTAAGAGTGCTTTATATGTATGGTAATGATGGCTATGTGCAGATTTTATTTTCATCTGAAAATTTAACAGATTTGCTTACTCGTGTTGATTCGATGCGAGATGTTATGGAAGCTGACCGTGCAACTGTCAACGATATTGAAAATACCAAAAATGCCATTGCAGATAGTATTGCGACAGAAATGGAACAGCTTCAAGCGGCAGAAGATGCAAAGACAGCCCAGGAAACATTACAAGCAGCACAAGAAGAGGTCAAGGCAAAACAGCAAGCAATCATTGATCAGATGACAGCAGAAGCTGAAGCAGAAAAGGCGGATTACAATGCTATTGCAGATACTTTAGGTTTACCACTTTTTAATGGGGTTGCCGGGGGATTCCTTTGGCCTTTCGATATGACGTTATCAAGAGCTTTTTACATTAGTTCGCCATTTGGATACAGAAGTTCACCAGGTGGCATCGGCTCAACGTATCATGAAGGTATTGATATTACGCCAGGTGCAGGCACACCGATTATGGCTGTAGCAGATGGATTGGTTACAAAAGCAGAATATTATTCTGGCTATGGGAATTGTGTGGTTATTGATAATGGAACTAATGATTCTGGTACTGCAATCAGTACGTTGTATGGACATATGCAATCCTATGTTGTTTCACAAGGTGAAACAGTTACACAAGGGCAGGTTATTGGTTATGTAGGCAGTACGGGCAATTCAACTGGCGCACATCTTCATTTAACGGTTTATGAAAATGGAGAAGCTGTTGACCCAATGTCTTATTTCCCAGATTTACAAAGTAATATGGTTTATGTTGATTAACTAAAAAAAGGGCCTAGGCCCTTTTTTTAGTTTAAATATTTAAAACTTGATGAATATAAATAAAGCAAATGAGTGCTAAGGTAGATTCGGGTGTTAAGTATTTCAAGATAGAGGCTGTTATCTTTAAAGGAACGGATTCCTTTAAAGAAAGAAAGAGTACATAAAGGACAACAAATTGGTGCTTGTCGGTTTGGTCATCAGAAAAAAGAGCGGATATAGATCCGACTTGTTTTAAAAGATCATCAATTTGTGCTTTTAGATTTTTAAGAGAAGCCATAATTAATGCATCTGGTGTATACTCTTTAAGTTGGGGAAGTCCAACGCAATGGGCAGCACTTTCAATAAGACATAATTCAATAGAAGGCTGTTTTGAAAACTTGGCTGTTTTTGCTAGCTTTTTTAAAGTTTTAGAAAAGGTTTCGGGATCAATTGGCTTTTCTAGACCTAGAAGTAAGGCAACTTTATGAGCGGCTATAGGATTCAAAGGTGGCTGTTTTAAGGCTAATCCGAGTTTTTCATAGTAGCAATTGTTGTGACCCGGTAAAAGATAGTAGATTTTCCCAATCGTGACATTTAGAGCCCGTAAGCTATCATAGTAACCAAGTTGAATATTATGATGGATTCTTGATTGATCAAATTCGAGGACTAATCCAAGATATTCAGAATTTTTAATATACAAAAGATCAGCATCGTGTGATTTTAGTCTTTTTTTAAGCCCTGGAGCAGGAATTTCCACAACAATTATTTTTTTATAGCCAGCATCAAGCATAAAATTAACAGGCAGAACATCACAAAAACCACCATCTAAATAAGTTTTCCCGCCAATTTCTTGTCGACAAAAAACAGGCAGTGCGGCAGAGGCTAAAAGATAATCAATGAGTTGTCCTTTAGGGATATCCTCAATCATTAGTTGAATGGGTTTTAAAGTTTTCAATTCTAGAGTAACTAACCCTAATTTAGTAGGAGACTGCCGGATCTTATCCTCATTAATTAAATGTTGAAGGGATTGTCGTAAAGGACTAATATCGAGGCCGCCACGAAATAAAATAGCGGTAAATGCATTTTTAAAAAAAGAAAAACTGTATTCAGACCATTCATTAACATAATGCTCTGCCATTTGATTATTTAATTTCAACACTTCATTGATGGTTAATTTCCACCAGAATTCTACAGCAGTATCAAATTCATTTTGGGCAATAAGCGCGGCATTTATTGCCCCGATAGAAGAACCAATGACACATGGAATTTTAATTTTTTGTTCACGAAGGGCTTTCCAAACACCAATTTCAAAAGCGCCTTTCATGCCACCACCACTTAGAACTAAACTATAGTGATCCATACGACGTTCCTTTCTAAAAAGAAAATAAAATTTATTTTTTAAGTAATTTCAAACGATCGACAAGCATATCTGCTACTTTATTAATCGTTCCAGCACCAATGACAAGTACTAAATCCCCGGATTCAAGATTATCCGTTAAGTATTTAGTAATGGTTTCAAATTCACTCAACACAATGGTTGGAATATGATATTTTGCTTTAATATTTTTGGCTAAATCTTCAGAATAAATATCCCAATCATTGGTTTCCCGATCAGAATAAATATCATTAAGAATGATTTTTTCAGCTTTGGCAAAAGAATCAATCATATCATTATACAGAAAATGGGTTCGAGAATAAGAATGCGGTTGAAAAACAATCCACAAATGATTGTGTTGATGGTTGAGCGCGGCATCAATCACAACTTTTAACTCCGTTGGATGATGGGCATAATCGGTATAGACATGGATATCATCAACAGTACCTCTTAGTTCAAAACGACGCTTTGCCCCCATAAAGGTGCTTAAGGATTTAATCGTTGTTTCAGGTTTGATTTTCAAAAAATGTGAACAAGCAATCACCGATAAGGCATTGAGGACGTTATGTTGTCCAGGAATGGTTAATTTAAAATGACCATAAAGTGTGTTTTTATAATAGGCATCAAACGCTGGATTGCCAGATGAATCATAAACAATATTGCGTGCTGTCCAATCATTTGATGCGTCTAAGCCATAGGTAATGACGGGACACTTCAGACCTTCAACAGCCTCCAAAACGTCTTTAGAATCTCCCCATGCAATCATCAAACCATCTTCTGGTAAAATTTGACCAAATTTGTGAAAAGACGCTTTGATTTGAGGTAGCCCACCGGTAAAATAGTCAAGGTGGTCTTCTTCAATATTTGTAATAATCCCAATATAGTGTTGTGTTTTCAGAAAAGAATCAACAAATTCACAAGACTCAATGACAAAATAATCACTCTTGCCTAAGCACGCATTGCCCCCAATTTCTGCAACATTTCCGCCAATACTAACAGAAGGGTCAAAATCTGCATTGTGTAAAAGTGCAGATAACATGGAGGAGGTAGTTGTTTTACCATGGGTTCCAGAGACACCGATTGTTTTTTTGAAAACACGGGACAATAGACCAAGATAAGAAGAACGTTCCACTTGAGGAATTGCTAATTCAGAGGCATGAACGCGTTCAGGATTATCACTATGAATTGCAGCAGAATAGACAATGACATCAATCGCTTCAGTAATATTTTCGTATTTTTGACCAATATGGACAGTCGCCCCTAAAGATTTCAATTTTTCAGTTCCAGGCGAAGATTTCCCATCAGAGCCCATAACGGTAAAACCCTGGTTGATGGCCATTTCAGCTAAACCGCTCATACTACTTCCGCCGATTCCAATAAAATAAAGGTTATTGACATCTTTTTTATAAATCGTTGATAATAAATTTTTCAAGAATTTGCTCCCTTTTTTAATATAGAGTATTATAGCATAATAGCATAATTTTGTACAATTTTTCGCACAACAAGACTGTAATTTTTATGTAACCTTAAAAGTGCGTGAAATTTTAGGATATCATTGATATTTAAGCATAATCTATGATAAAATAAACAAAGAAATAAAAACCAACTTTGAGACTACAAACAGGGAGGAAGAGCCATGATAATTACAGATGTTCGGGTAAGGAAAGTATATCCAAGCGGCAAAATGAAGGGGATTGTGTCGATTACATTGGATGATGAATTTGTAATTCATGATATTAAGGTGATTGAAGGCCAAAACGGATTTTTTGTAGCGATGCCAAGTCGAAAAACACCAGAAGGTGATTTTAAAGATATTTGTCATCCGATTTCATCGGTTGTTCGGCAAAAGATGCAAGAAGTCATTTTTGCAGCATATGAAAAAGCCGTCGAAGAAATGAAAAAAGCCCAAGATGATAGTGAAAAAATTGATTTAGAAGTTGATTACGAAGATTAAGAAAAGAGCAAGTCAAGTATGACTTGCTTTTTGTTTGCATAAAATTTTCATAAAATAACTCAAAAGTTTCTGGACAAATGATAAATTTTAACGTATTATTAAATTGAATAAAGTAACGGAGAAGTGTATGAAAAAAACAAGAACAATTATTTTAGCGGCTGGGCAGGGCACTAGAATGAAATCTAAGAAACCAAAAGTTTTGCACGATGTTTGTGGAAAAAGTATGATTTCTCATGTCATTAAGGCAAATCAGCAAGCAGATATTGATGAGATTGCCGTTATTGTTGGTTATCAAGCGGATTGTGTAAAAGCTCAAATTGGAGAAAGTATTTCAACGTTCACACAAAAAGAGCGTCTTGGCACAGGCCATGCGGTTATGCAAGCGGTCCCCTTTTTGGAAAACTTTGACGGAAATGTTTTAGTTTTGGTTGGTGATGCTCCTTTAATTCGTTCAGAAACCTTAAAGCAACTAATTAAGACGCATGAAGACGGTCATTTTGCAGGCACTGTTTTAACGGCGGTTTTTAAAGACCCGACAGGATATGGACGCATCCTTAAACAAGATGGCGAGTTTTTAAAAATCGTTGAAGATCAAGATGCGTCTGAAGCAGAAAAGCGTATTGATGAAATTAATTCAGGCATGTATTGTTTTGATGCAAAATCCCTTAAAATGGCGTTAAAGGAACTGAAAACAGATAATGAACAAGGTGAATATTATCTTACTGATACGATTGACATCTTAAAACAACAAGGGAAAAAGATTGGAACGTTTCAAACCCTTGATGTTGATGACATTGCGGCGGTTAATTCTAAGACACAGCTTGCTCAAATTGCACAAATCATGCGTAGACGGATTAATCAACGGCTAATGGATGAGGGGGTTGTCATGATCGATCCAGAACAGACATACTTAAGTGTCGACACGCAAATTGGGGTTGATACGGTTGTTTATCCTGGTGTGATTACAGAAGGGCATGTTGAAATTGGCAAAAATTGTGTAATTGGGCACCAGTCACATATTGTGGATTCGAAAATTGCAGATGATGTTGATATTCAAAGCTCTACAATATTGGAAAGTACCATAGATTCCGATACACATATTGGACCTTATGCCTATTTAAGACCCAATAGCCAGATTGGCAAATCAGTTAAAATTGGCGATTTTGTAGAAGTCAAGAATTCAATTATCAAAGATGGGACAAAAGCATCACACCTGACTTATATTGGGGACTCAGAAGTTGGCAAAAATGTCAATTTGGGATGTGGAACGGTTTTTGTTAACTATGACGGTCGGCATAAATTTAAAACAATTGTTGAAGATGATTGTTTTATTGGGTGTAATTCCAATTTGGTTTCACCAGTCACGGTTAAAAAAGGGTCTTATGTTGCAGCCGGTTCAACGATCACAGAAGATGTACCAGAAGAGAGTTTAGGTATTGCTCGGGCACGACAAGTCAATAAAACGGGTTATGTCAAACAGATGAAGCAGTTTAAGAAATAAGAGAATTGAAATTAAAGGAGAAGAGAGATGGACGGAAAATTTAGTGGCATTAAGATTATTGCGGGAAATTCAAATCCCAAATTAGCAAAGGATATTTCAGAATACTTAGAAACACCAATTTGCAAAGCGGATATCTTACAATTTAGTGATGGAGAAATCGGATTAAATATTTATGAATCCGTACGTGGTGCAGATGTATTTGTTATTCAATCAACCAATGCCCCTTGTAATGATAATTTAATGGAGTTATTGATTATCATTGATGCTTTAAAACGTGCTTCTGCAGGTAGAATTACGGCCGTTATTCCTTACTACGGTTATGCTAGACAGGACAGAAAAGCAAAATCCAGAGATCCAATTACTGCAAAATTAGTTGCTGATTTATTAACGACTGCTGGTGCAGATCGTATTATGACAATGGATTTACATTCTGCCCAAATTCAAGGGTTCTTTGATATTCCATTGGATCATTTAAGTGGTGAAAATTTATTAGCGTCTTATTTTGAAAAACTACAATTAGAAAATATAGCCGTTGTCTCGCCAGATGAAGGTGGGGTCAAACGTTCTCGTAAATTAGCCAATTCATTGGATTGTCCATTTGCAATTATTAACAAACGCCGTCCAAAACCAAATGTAACAGAAATCATGAGTGTTATTGGAGACGTCAAAGATAAACATTGTATTATGATTGATGATATGATTGATACAGCAGGAACCATTACCTCTGGTGCTGAAGCAATTATGAAATTGGGGGCTAAATCTGTTCGTGTGGCTTGTGCGCATGCTGTTTTATCTGGCCAAGCCATTGAACGATTGGAAAAATCCTGTATTGAAGAAGTGATCGTTCTAGATACTATTCAAATGCCAGAAAATAAAATGATTGATAAAATAAAAGTACTTCATTGTGGCGAAATGTTTGGACGAGCGATTGAATATGTCCATTTTGGTCGTTCATTGAGCAAGCTTTTTTCGGAAAGATATTTCTAAATGTTTCTTGTTGTAGGTTTAGGCAATCCTGGTAAGGAATATGCTAAAACACGACATAATATTGGATTTGAGACCATTGATTATCTAGCCCGTGAACACGGTATTGCGCAAATGAAAGCTATGAAAAACGGCTTGGTCGCACATTATTTTTTAAACGGTGAAAAAGTGACACTCGTTAAGCCATTAACCTATATGAACAATAGTGGTGAATGTGTAGCACCTTTAGCGGACTATTTTGATGTTGCAGAAGATCAGATTGTTGTTATTTATGATGATATTGATTTAGATCCCGGCATTTTAAGAATTCGAAAAAAGGGATCGGCTGGTTCACATAACGGAATGAAATCGGTGATTGCAAATTTACAAACCCAAAACTTTAAGCGCATTCGCGTTGGAATTGGGAAAAAGCCCGCAGAATGGGATCTTGCTAATTATGTGTTAAGCAAATTCTCAAAAGATGAAATACCCGTCATGCAAGAAGGCGTTAGAAATGCAGCAAAAGCGACAGAATTAATTATTACACACTCTGTTGAAGAAGCGATGAATCAATATAATAATAAAGCCATTGAACAATAAGTGCAACAGCCCGGAGAAATCTGGGCTGTTGTCTTTTTAAGATCATAACACTGGCGTTAATAGAATAAAACGTTAGGGGGAAAGGAACTATGGTGTTCAAAGAATTTACAGAAACCCAAAATTTTGAAAAAATTTGCCAATTGATTGAGGCGAAGCAGACTTTAAATATCACCAATATAAAAGATGGGTTGAAAGAAATGGTTGTTTTCGAACTTTCCAAAACAACACATAAAAAAATTATTTATATTACAAGTTCTGAAAAAGAAGCTTATAAAAAGCAACAAACAATCATTGATGGCAAAATATTTGAACGATTTCCTCTAGAACCCATTCATAGTTATTTTGCAGATGCACATAGTCAAGAGATTTCGTTTGATCGGATGAAAACAATCAGTCAATTTTTTGAAAAAAAACCGGTCGTGGTGATGACATCTATTGAGGCACTTTTGGCGAAACTTTTACGCAAAGAAGCCCTCATAAAAAAACGAGTTTTGTTAAAAAGTGGCGGAAAAGTGAATCTTGGAGAATTACAATCTAAATTGGTCCAAATGGGATATGAACGCTGTACACAAGTCGAGAACAAAGGACAATTTGCGGTTAGAGGTGGCTTGATTGATGTCTTTTCGCCAGAAATGGAACAGCCCATTCGTATTGACCTTTTTGATGATGAAATAGAGACCTTGCGTCTTTTTGACCCTGTAACGCAACGATCGATTAAAGAAAAAAAGAAAATTACTTTGATGCCAGCAAAAGAAATCACCTTTTCAGAAGCTGAAAGAAAGACGATTATCGAACAAAATAACGATCAAGATCCGGCACTATTAGAGACTTTAAATGATGAACACCTTTTTGCTTTTCTTCAAGAAAAAGCGAGTTTACTGGATTATGATCAAGAAGCCATCATTGTTTGGGATGAACCTCAACGGTGTAGAGAACAGGCGAAAGTTTTCATTAAACAAGCGGCACATACCTTTGAAACACTTGCAGAAGAAGAAATGCCATTTAGTGAAATGATGAATCGATTTCTTAGTTTTGAGGACCTATTTCAACAGTCTAAATCACATCCTGTGTTGTGTTTATCCGTATTTGATGAACCCTCAAAAGAAGAAACCTTAAAGCTAGATGCCAAGGTCCTTGATCCTTTTGCTGGTCGAATTGATCAGATCAAGGCGTATTTTTCAGATCATCGTGACTATCAAATTAATATTTTTTGCAAAAACAAAGCGGAAGAGAAAAAAGTGGCATTTTTGTTAAAGGATCAAGAAATTGATAGTGAAAGGAATAAACATCCAGGAGGTATTCTCTTCAAAAGAGGCCATCTCTCGGAAGGGTTTCAATTAAACAGCCCGCCGATGATTGGGATTAATATTTCAGACCTTTTAAAGCATACAACCCCTAAAAAAGCACGCCGTAAAAAGGGTAAAAAAATTGATGCTTTTACGGATTTAAAAATTGGGGAATATGTCGTTCATGATATTCATGGTATTGGCGTATACCAAGGAATTGAACAGATCAGCCTTGATAAGATCACCAAAGATTTTATGGTAATTGCCTATAAAGGGGATGATAAGTTATATATTCCCATTGAACAAATGGATGCAGTCCAAGTCTATATTGGTAACGGCGATAAAAAACCGAAAATCAATCGGATCGGGACACCCGATTGGCAACGTTCTAAAAGTAAAACTAAAAAAGCAATTGAAGCGATGGCCGATGAATTGGTGGAACTTTATGCAAGAAGGCGTGCTTCAAAAGCGTATGCGTTTGAAGCTGATACGAGTTGGCAGCGTGAATTTGAAGACGCCTTTCCTTATACAGAAACAAATGATCAATTACGTTGTATTGAAGAAATAAAAAAAGATATGGAATCCGATATTCCGATGGATCGATTATTGTGTGGCGATGTTGGCTATGGTAAAACAGAAGTTGCTTTACGGGCAGCCTTTAAAGCCATTATGGAAGGAAAACAAGTGGCATTGCTGATTCCTACAACGGTTTTAGCGCAACAGCATTATGATACAATTTCGGAGCGTATGAAGGCATATCCCATTACGATCGAATTGATGAATCGATTTAGATCCCCTAAAGAGCAAAAAAGAATTATTGAAGATTTGAAAACCGGTAAGGTTGATTTTATTATTGGCACGCATCGCATTATTTCAAAAGATGTTGTCTTTAAAGATTTAGGGCTTTTAATCATTGATGAAGAGCAACGTTTTGGCGTACAAGCAAAAGAAAAAATGAAAAAATATCGCGAAAACATTGATGTTTTAACCTTATCCGCAACACCGATTCCGAGAACTTTACACATGTCGATGACAGGTATTCGAGATATGAGTGTTATTGAGGAGCCACCAGAGGGAAGACAAGCTGTACAAACCTATGTCATGCGCTACAATCCAGAAATCATCAAAGAAGCGATTCAAAGAGAATTAGATCGACAAGGACAGGTTTATTATATCCATAATCGTATTAAAGATATTTATGAGACTGCCTCAAAAATCAATTTGATGTTACCCAATGCACGTATAGCCGTTGCCCATGGTGCTTTAGGGGGCAAGCAGCTAGAAACCATTATGCGGGATTTTTTAGAATATCAATATGATATATTGGTAACAACGACGATTGTCGAATCTGGTTTAGATGTTAAAAATGCCAATACACTCATTGTAGATGAGGGGGATCATTATGGATTATCCCAATTATATCAATTAAGAGGGCGTGTTGGGCGATCAGACCGTCAGGCTTATGCTTATATTACACATAAAAAAGAAATTCTTTCAGAAGTTGCGGCGAAGCGCCTAGAAGCAATAAAAGATTTTACGGCATTAGGATCAGGTTTTAAAGTAGCAATGCGTGATTTGGAAATTAGAGGGGCTGGCAATATTCTTGGTGCAGCACAATCTGGACATTTATACACAGTCGGTTATGAAATGTATTGCCGTATTTTAGAAGAGACGATTCATGAAAAATTAAAAGGCGAACCGATTAAAAAAGCATTACCCGTGCGATTGAATTTAGACGTCAATGGTTATATTCCATCTGATTATATTAAGGATGAAAGTATCAAATATGATATTTATAAAAAAATGACCTATTTAAAAACTCAATCGGATTATGATGAGCTAGAACAAGAACTGATTGATCGTTTTGGAAAAATGCCTCAGGGCATCTATAATTTAATGGGTATGGCTTTAATTAAAAACAAGGTGATACGCTATCAAATTATTGAAATTAAGCAAAATAAAAATAAACTTTTATTTATTTTTGATAAAACAACCGAACTTACACCGCCACCGATGGAGACCATTTTAAAATTACATCAGAAAAATCAATTAAGACTCAAAGAAGGTAGTGAGTATGTATGGAGTATTGTTTTAAAACACACACAAGGGCGAGAAATGTTAAAGGAAATTGTGACATTCCTTGATGAATGCTTTGAAATTAAGCTCTAATTAAGAAAGAATGAGTAAAATAGAGCAATCGAATCTATAAGGAGAATAGAATGCAAAAATTGAAATTAGGGGTACTTATTTTAGCGATTGTTGTGGCAATCAGCATGACATCAACGGGGTGTTCGTTAGTAACGGTTAATCCAGAAAAAGATAATGAACAAATACTCGCAACAATTGATGGTCAAGACATACAAAAAAGTATGTACAATAATTATATGGCTTATTATACCTTGTTTTATACAGCCAACGGCCAAACTGTAGCTACAGATGGTCTTGACTATGAAACCTTAAAAAAATCTAATTTAGATGCGCTCATGCAAACGGAAATTATGGCAGCAAAAGCTAAAAAAGACGAGCTTGAAATTGATGAAGATGAAGCAACCTCTGGTTCAGAAGATGTATTAAGTAGTTTAAAAGACAGTGTTAGCGATGGGACGTATACGGCAACTTTAACACAATATAATAGCGACGAGGATGCTTTTACGGCGTTTGTCAGTCAGTACATGGTAGACAGTGCCTATGCAACGGCTGAACAAGAACAGCATGATGAAGAAATGGAAGAAGATCCATCAAGTTATACAGATAGCCAAGTTGGAACGATCAATGGCGAAATTGTAAAGCGCAGTACCTATGATTATTATTATATTTTTGAACAATTAAATAACTATATGACAACGGGTGAAGCAATGGCAACAGATGATGATACCGTTGATGAAATGAATGAACGGATCTTTGATAGCATTGCCAAAAATCAAGCTTATATTCAATATGCAGAAGACAACGATATTGAAATCAAAGAGGCCGATATAAAAACGCAAACAGAAACAATTGATGGCTATCTTGAAATGTTTGGTTTAACAGGGGATGATTTAAGCAGTTATTTAGAAACCTACTACTTAACAATTGATAGTTTTTCTGATTTAGAAACAGAAGAAGCAAAGGCGGTTGTTGTTCAAAATGCATTAAAAGCACAATATACGGAAGATGCAGAAGTGACGGATGCTGAAATTCAAAAATATTATGAAGACAATCAGGCAACCTATGACGAAGAAATGGTTTCTGCAGAACATATTTTAACTGAAGATGAAGATTTAGCCAATGAAATTTATGAAGAAGCGAAAAACGTAACAACAAAAGATGAATTCACTCAAATTATGGATGAATATGAAGGAGAAGATGGCGTTACAGAAGCAACAGATTTAGGGTCTTTTAATTACTCACAAATGGTTGAAGCCTTCGCAGATCAAGCGTTCAGCCAAGAGGTTAACACGGTGTCTGAGCCAACTGAAACAGAGTATGGTTACCATATTATTTTTGTTTATGATCATACAGAATCAGAAGACAAAACATGGGAAGATTATAAAGATGATATCTCAACTACATTAAAAGAAAGCAAAGCAGATGAAACCTATACAACTTTTGATGAAAAAATTTTGAAAAAACAAAGCATTAAAATTGATGAAGATATTCAGACAGCCAGTGAAATTTATATTAATGAATTAAAAGAAGAATTAAATGTGACGATTAATGAAAAAGTCATCTAATGTGGGTATG
>Ga0172378_10001811_pt1 | contig 19828 bp, 15 predicted proteins | sample GrowelOW332metaG_FD_119755 | JGI IMG/M metagenome (GOLD analysis project Ga0172378, IMG submission 119755) | Groundwater microbial communities from an aquifer near a municipal landfill in Southern Ontario, Canada - Pumphouse #3_1 metaG | ecosystem: Environmental > Aquatic > Deep subsurface >... | reverse complement strand
GTCTTATTTTTTAACAACGATTCACCAAATGAAAAATAAAAATTATGATGTAATAATTGTTTTGTAGTTTCTGCATTTCCTGTATAACCATGAAGAATCCACGGAACAGAGGGAGATCGCTTTTTACTGATTTCGAGTAAATCTGAATATGTATGCACTGCATGAAGTATTACAGGCATTTGTTTTTCTTCGGCTATTTGAAGCTGAGAAATAAAAAACTTTTTCTGAATGTCTATGGATATTTTTACTGATCTGTCAAGACCACATTCTCCTATTGCCAGTATCTGAGGATGACAACACATTTCTTTAAGTCTTAAGACCCATCCCGAATCTTTAATTTCTCCTATTGACCACGGATGAATTCCCACTGAATAATATTGTCCTTTTTCAGGGGAAAACGGATTTTGCAATGGGTGATTTATCAATCCTTTCTGCCCTTTTTCAAGAATAATATGAGTATGGAGATTTACAAATTTCATGTTAATGAAATAATTACAAATGACAAAAAAATATTAATTTTAAACTTTATGGCAAAATATAAACAAAATATGAATAAAAAAGAACCTTTACTTTTATCAGCTGCATTACTGTTAAGTATTATTGGCAGCATTACCGGTGTTATAATGTATTTTTTATCTGCTTTATTTTTTGATAAGGCTCAGTCTTTAATTATTCACTTTACCGACCTAAGAAGTATGCAGGGTATAAACGCACTATATTTTGATATTTTCGGGGCTTTATATGCTTTGTCTCTCTCGGGCGTTATATTAATGAAAAAACGATATAAAAAAGGATTCTATTTATATACCACATCACAAATAGTTATTTTGTTTATACCTGTTTTATGGCTGGGAGGAGGTGCTTTCTCCTTTGTAAATCTAATTTTCACACTTCTGTTTATAACTATATATCTGGGATATTTGAAATATCTTAAATAAAAATATCAGAGAGAAAAGTAACTATCTGTATAAACAATATCAACAATAATATAAAAAGATCTAAAAACAAATCAGGGAATAAACCCGGTAAAGCACAGCAGATATGGCATTTGAAGACTACGACTGATTTGAAGTTAGTTGGATACACAATATATAATTCCCTGCGGATTTCAGGTTTTAACAAATTTACCGTAACACATGATTTTACAAGTATTCTATTTAATTATTAATCGTGCGAGATACTCCTAATTTCATTACGGTAAATTGAAAATACTCTTGCTCTGGATATAAACCCTACATATTTACCTTCATCAATAACTGCTAAATTATAATGGTTACTTGATTCGAACTTCTCGGCTACCTTGCTCATTGAATCACGAGGAGATATATAAAATTCAGGCATATACATTATATCTTTTACATATACCTTATCGTAAAGTTCATGTTTAAAAATAATATCCCTTATATCAGTCATCTTCAACATTCCCTTCATCATACCCTGAGAATCTACTACCGGAAACAAATCTCTCTTGGATTTTATAATTATTTTTGTCAGATCTCCAAGAGAAGCTTCAGGGGGAACAATCTGAAAATTAGTATCTATAAGTCCGCCAACCTTCATAAAATGAAGTACTGCGTTATCTTTATGGTGTGTAATCAGATCTCCGTTTAATGCCAGTCTCTTGGTATATATAGAATGAGTTTCAAACTGGATTATAGTAATATATGAAATCAGGGAACTTATAATCAGAGGGAAAAACAACTGATATCCTCCTGTGATTTCTACTGAAAGAAAAATCCCCAGTAACGGGGCATGCATCACCCCGGCCATCATAGCCCCCATACCTACAACTGCAAAATTATCTACCGGAAGATTGGTACCGAAAATAGTATTTGATAAAAATGCAATAAAATAACCGGTTATGGCTCCGACAAATAATGAAGGAGCAAAAATTCCACCTACACCACCTGAAACACAGGTAGCTGTCATTGCAATTACCTTAAAAAATATAAGCAACAAAAGAAAAATTGAAAAGAACCATGGGCTATTAATCCCTGCAAAGGCTGAATTACTTAACAAAGATACTCCGTGACCATTAAATACGTCAATAATTGAAGAATATCCCTCACCCCATAACGAAGGGAACAGAAAAATCAGTAAACCTAAAAGTAATCCGCCAAACAGTATTCTCTGCCACAAAATTTTTATTGATTTCTTAATCTTACTCTCCATCCACATTGACATTCTTGTAAAATAAAGTGAAACAAATCCTGAAAATATACCAAGAATAAGATAAAACGGAATATTTGAGTAATCAAATAAATTGACAATATGAAATTGAAGCATTACGGCATTTCCCATAAATAAAGAGGTAAGTACAGCAGCCGTAATTGCTGAAATAAGAATAGGAATAAGAGAAGCCATTGTAAGATCAAGCATCAAAACTTCCAGAGTAAATACTATTCCTGCAAGCGGTGCCATGAATATTCCGGAAATTGCTCCTGAAGCCCCACATCCCAATAATATTAGCGTATCATAATAATTAAGATGAAATATACGGGCAATATTGGAACCTATAGCCGATCCCGTTATTACTGCAGGGGCCTCACTTCCAACAGATCCGCCAAATCCAATAGTAATGGCACTGGTAATAACGCTGGAAAATGTATGATGTTTTCTTATTCTGCCTTTTTTATTACTGATTGCCGATAGTACCAGAGTTACTCCATGTCCAAGATCATCTTTAATAAAAAAGCGAACTATTAAAACAGTTATTATAATACCTGCAAGTGGCAGAATAAAAAGCAAATATTTTTCAGTGCCAAAGTCTCTCATCAAAAATTCTTTGAAAAACTGAATTAAATTTTTCAGGATAAGTGAAGCACATCCACTTAAAATCCCGATAATAAAGCTTAACCAATAAATTTTATTATGAACAAAAAAATGAATTCTAAAGGAATTCCAGTCTCTCTCTATTATTCTATTCATCTCTCAACATTAATCAATCATGCGAAAATAAACTCATTTCTTTTCTGTAACGTGAAAAAACTCTTGCTCTGGAAATAAAACCTACATATTTACCGTCATCAATAACGGCAATATTGTAACGTCCGCTTTTCCCAAATTTTTTCACCACATCTTTCATCGTATCAATAGTCGAAATATAATATTCAGGCATATACATTATATCTCTCATAAATACCTTATCATACAGGTCACTTCTGAATATAATATCCCGAATATCATCCATCTTCAACATCCCTTTCATATTCCCGTCTTCATCCACTATCGGAAATAGATTCCTATGAGACTTTGAAATAACATCTGCAAGCTTTCTTAGTGTATCATCAGGATGCAGTGCAATAAAATCCGTCTCTACCAATTTATTCACTTCCATCATCCTTAAAACATTCATATCCTGATCATGTGTCATCAGTTCTTTCCTTTGTGCCAGCTGATAATGATAAACCGAGTTAGGAGCAAAAATTCTTACTGTCAGATAGGAAAATAACGAAACAATCATCAGCGGCACAAACAAACTATATCCGCCTGTAATCTCTGCAATTAAAAAAATTCCTGTCAGCGGAGCCTGTAATACTCCGGCAATCATTCCTGACATTCCTATCAGTACCAGATTGTTCTTATCAGTCTGAAAGATATTAAACCTGTCACAAATCAATGCAAAGAACATCCCTATATTAGCTCCGGTAAATAATGCAGGTGCAAAAATACCACCTACACCTCCTGCACCGAAAGTAATGGATGTGGCTATCACTTTCAGAAAACAGATTGCCAAAATAAGTAAAACCATTATAGGGAAGCTATCATTCACGTTAAAAAACAAAGAATTATTAAATAAATAATCTATGTTTCCGTGTATGCAGGAATTGATGGCGTGATATCCTTCACCATACAGTGAAGGGAAAAAGAAAATAATAATCCCCAATGAAAAACCTCCAAGCCAAAGTCTGTTCCAGACACTCTTTATTTTTTCAAAAAAACTGGAAACCCAAATAAATATTTTTGTAAAATAAGCTGAAAAAAGACCGGCAAAAATACCGAATACAACATACATTGGGAAATCACTGATAAGAAAAGAACTGGTTACATGAAAAGGATACAGTGCTTCATTCCCCATGAAAAAATATGAAGTGATGATTGACGAAAGGATCGTTAATAAGAGGGGAACAAGAGAAAATGTATTAACATCGATCATAATAATCTCTATGGCAAATGCTATACCGGTAACCGGAGCTTTAAAAATAGCAGCCATAGCTCCTGAACTGGCACAGGCAAGCATAAGAATTTTATAACGATAATCCATTCTGAACGCTTTTGAGAACCACGATCCGTAAGCCGCACCTGTTGCCACAGCAGGTCCTTCCAGTCCTACTGAACCTCCAAAGCCTACAGTAAGCACACTGGTAAGTATAGATGAATATAAATTATGTTTACTAAGTTCCCCTTTACGGCATGAGATACTGTGCAGCACGTTGGGTATACCATGACGAACCGGACTGCGAATTATAAACCTTACAATAATAACTACTATAAATATTCCAATGAAAGGCAAAATAACATATACATAGTTAAGAACATCATTCCCTGTAAAATGATTAATCAGATACTGTATACCTTTTACTGATTTTTTTATAACAGTAGCAGCAATAGCTGCACACACACCAATCACAGGACTCAATATCAGGACTAATTTCCGATCACTGAGATGTCTCAGACGCCAGCGATAAAATTTAAATAATATCGGAAATTTGTGATGCATAGCAAAAATATAATTATTATTTATCTAATATTCATTCCTTTTTCTTAAAAACAGAACGAATTCTGTTCCATATGTTGTTTTCCTTATTTCCACTGCTTACTCCATTATTTTCTCCATCTATATATAAATTATTTAATTCCTTGCTTTTTATAAAATTTATTTCAGATGTTTCCCTGCATGTATCAATGTATGGCTCCATGTCAAGTTTCATAATTGTATCATAAGAAGGTTCTGCAAAATTATGGTATCGCATAGATGTAAAATCAGGATCTTTATATAATTTATCAAAGAAATTTCCAACAACCGGTAATGCCATATAGGATCCCTGTCCGTATGTAATAGACCTGAAATGGATGCCGGGATCTTCGGCTCCTACCCAACAGCCTGTTACCAGATCAGAATTCATACCAATAAACCATCCGTCAGACTGGTTCTGAGTAGTTCCTGTTTTTCCGGCAAAGCTTCCCGGAATATTATATATTCTGCGAATGGAATTTCCGGTACCGCTATCAATAACTGATTCCAGCATATGAATAATAATACGACAATTCTCTTTGTCTGCTGATGTTTTTTCGGATTGCTTTCTTCCGAAATTACCGATAATCTTTCCATTATTGTCTTTTATGGAAACCAGATAATAGGGTTCATGATATATACCTCCGTTTAATATGGAACTGTATGTAGATACCATTTCTTCAAGACTTATGGAAGCTGTTCCCAAAGCAAGCGAAGGGAAAGCATGAAGTTCCTGATTTACACCAAGATCATGAGCCATGTGAATAGTATTTTGTATTCCTGAGCTGACCAGAATATCCACGGCAATTGTATTAAGCGATTTTGCCAGTGCTCCCTGCATGGAATAATATCCTGCATAATCATCATGAGAATTTCGCGGAGACCAGTTTTTATATTTTGAATACACTTTCCGCTCATTTGAATAATACTCAAACGGACTCATTCCCTGTTGCAGGGCTGAAAGATAAACAATAGGTTTAAATGTAGATCCTACCTGACGCGGAGACTGCACATGATCGTATTTAAATGATCTAAAATCAATTCCTCCTACCCATGCACGTATAGCTCCTGTTTGGGGATCCATTGCAAGAAAGCCTGCATTTAGCAAACGAAGATATCTTTTTAAAGAGTCCATGGGAGTTATATAAACTTTTTGGTAACCGTTCCATGTAAAAATTTCCATTTCCCGCTTTTGATTAAATGCATTATGGATTTCGTCTTTACTCTTTCCATGTGCTTTCATAATTTGATATCTTTCACTTCTGAGAACAGCACGTTCCAGTATAGAAGGATTATTTTCCCAAGGATCTCTGCCACTCCAGTGACTTTCAAAAACACTCTGCAGGGAATTCATCTTTACACTTACTGAATTTCTTGCATACGACTGCATTGAAGAATTCAGAGTTGTCTGAATTCTTAATCCGTCGGTATACAAATTATATGATTCACCGTTCTTTTTTTTATGTTCCCTGCACCACTTATTAAGTTGTAACCGCAACATCTCAACAAAATATGGTGCAGGGCCCTGATCATAAGACAGATTATAATAGTTTATTGACAGAGGTTTACTCTGATAAAATTTTCCTTCTTCCTTTGAAAGGTAATTATATTTAACCATTTGCTTTATCACTACGTTTCTGCGTTCCAATGAGTTATGAGGATGCAGACGCGGATTATATGACTGATTGGCTTTGAGCATACCTACAAGCATAGCCGCTTCATCTACTGTAAGTACAATTGGTTTTTTATGAAAAAATCGTTCTGATGCGACATCTATTCCATATGTATTTTCACCAAAAGGAACAGTATTTAAATATAATTTAAGAATTTCTTCTTTTGTATATATTTTCTCCAGACGATATGCTATAATTGACTCACGCAGTTTATTTACCGGCATAGAAAAAATGCCAAAATCATTTCTGGGATAAAGATTTTTTGCTATTTGCTGACTCAGTGTACTTCCTCCTCCGGAACCACTCTCCCTGAATATTATTGTTTTTACAAATACACGAAGCAGCGCTATCTCGTCAATCCCCCGATGTTTATAAAAACGAAAATCTTCGGTTGCTATCAGGGCATTGATAACATTAGGTGAAATTTCATTGAAACGAACATTGCTCCTGTTTTCAATATAATATTTTCCTAATAATTTGCCATCGGCTGAAAAAACTTCAGAGGCCTGAGCTTTCTTGATTTGTTCAAGCTGCCCGCTTGTTGGCAATTTTCCCAGAAATCCGAAATAAACCACAAGAAAAAAAAGGAACAGTAACAAAATAAAAACTCCAAATATTTTAAACAGGAAAATGGATATTTTTCTGTCTGTAGTCTTTTTAGCAGAAGTCTTTCTGGAAGAAGTCTTACCGGTAAAAATCTTTTTAGGTGAAGTTTTTTTATGTATAGTATTCTTTTGAACCATAATTTAAATTAATAATACAGGACAAAGATAAAAACAAAAAGCCCTGCTTAAAAAAAGCAAGGCTTTAATTTATTTAATTAAATATTTGTTACAATTGAGGTCCTGCAGAAACTAAAGCTTTACCAGCTTCGTTATCTGTAAACTTCTTAAAATTCTTAGTGAACATACCGGCAAGTTTTTTAGCCTTTGTGTCCCACTCTGCTACATTAGCATAAGTATCACGAGGATCTAAAATTTTAGGATCAACATGTTCAAGAGATGTTGGAACTTCAAGATTAAACATCGGAATCATCTTAGTCTTAGCTTTCTCTATTGAACCATCATGGATACGATCAATAATACCACGTGTATCTTTAATTGAAATACGTTTGCCTGTTCCGTTCCAGCCTGTATTCACAAGGTATGCAGTTGCATTGTTATCTTTCATTTTCTTAACTAATTCATAAGCATATTTTGTTGGATGTAAAGCCAGGAAAGCTTCACCGAAACATGCTGAGAATGTGGGAATTGGTTCTGTGATGCCAAGTTCAGTACCTGGGATTTTAGAAGTAAAGCCACTTAAAAAATAATACTGAGCCTGTTCAGGAGTCAATTTTGATACCGGAGGCAATACACCAAATGCATCAGCTGTCAGGAATATAACTTTCTTGGCTGCAGCCGCTTTTGATACAGGTTTTACAATATTATCGATATGATAAATAGGATAAGAAACACGAGTGTTTTCTGTAGAAGATTTATCAGCAAAATCTATTTTACCACTCTTATCTAAAATCACATTCTCAAGTAAAGCATCTTTTCTGATAGCCTTGTAGATATCAGGTTCGCTGTCTTTATCAAGATTAATAACTTTTGCATAACAGCCGCCTTCGAAGTTGAAAACACCTTCATCACTCCATCCGTGTTCATCATCACCTATTAATTCACGTTTTGGATCTGTTGAAAGAGTTGTCTTTCCCGTTCCTGACAGACCAAAGAAAATTGCTGTTTCACCTTTTTTATTAGTATTAGCTGAACAGTGCATTGCAGCCATACCTTTTAATGGAAGATAATAGTTCATCAATGTGAAAATACCTTTTTTCATTTCACCACCATACCATGTATTCATGATACACTGTTCCCTTGTTTTCAGGTTGAATGTTGTAACTGTTGAAGAACGCATTCCCAGTTCTTTGTAGTTTTCAACTTTACCTTTGGCAGCGTTAAAAGAAACAAAAGTTGGTTCGTATGTTTCAAGTTCCTTTTCTGTAGGACGGATGAACATGTTTTTTACAAAATGAGCCTGCCATGCAACTTCCATAATAAAACGAATTTTAAGTCTATTATTTTCATCTGCACCACAAAAGCAGTCCATTACATATAATTTCTTATTGCTAAGCTGTTTAACAGTCTGCTCACGAACTGATCTCCAGGCAATTTCGCACATAGGATGGTTATCATTATGATAATCGGGATTATCCCACCATACAGTATCAAGACTTGCCTCATTCTGAACAAAATATTTGTCTTTTGGTGAACGACCTGTGTAAATACCTGTCATCACGTTTACAGCACCAAGTTCAGATACCTGACCTTTTTCGTATCCTTTAAGACTTTCTTTTGTTTCATCCTCATACAGTTGTTCAAATGATGGATTATGAATTACTTCTGCATTTTCAATACCGTATTTGCTTAAATCTACTTTTTTCATAAATTACAATTTTATATATTATCTCTTTAAACTATTCATTCCACGCTTAGGAACAAATTTAAATCTTTTTCTGCATCTGTAAGGATTATAAAGATTATTTAATTAATTCTTTGCTGTTTTCACCCTATATATTTCTATTTAAACGACTGATTATAAACATATAACAAAATAATTTTATTCTTATTACATGTTAAGAAATCATTAATTGAGAGCAGACTAACTTTCAGAGTTTCCGAGAATTACATTGAATAACAATATATAAAAAATAATTATTATTTACAAATTTCAGACAATATATTTTTAATAAAATCTGCTTTCTGAAATTGATAGATATTATTTCACTTTACACATTACCTGATACCTGTTTTTATGATCGTGGATGAAAACGGTTTATAGTACTTCTCAGGTATTCCTGATCGAGATGGGTATATATTTCGGTAGTGAGAATGGATTCGTGTCCAAGCATTTCCTGTACAGCACGAAGGTCTGCGCCTCCTTCTATCAAATGAGTAGCAAAGGAATGTCTGAAGGTATGCGGGCTGATCTTTTTTTTAATATCGGCCTTCTGGGCTAATCTTTTTATAATTGTAAAAATCATTACACGGCTCAGTTTTCCACCCCGTCTGTTTAAAAACAAAATATTTTCACTGCCTGATGCTATTTTTTTTAAAAAGTTTCGTTCTTTCTGTCTGTATTTTATTATCTCATCTATAGCCTTATTATTGATTGGAACCAGCCGTTCTTTGTTTCCTTTTCCCTGTACTTTTATATATCCGTCTTCGAAAAAAAGATTAGTTAGCTTTAAATTTATCAATTCTGAGACACGCAATCCACAACTGTACAAAGTCTCAATGATAGCTCTGTTTCTCTGACCTTCTGCATTTTCAATATTTACAGAATTGATAATCCGGATAATTTCATCTAAAGTGAGTACCTCAGGTAATTTCCGGCCTATTTTAGGATATTCAATTAGTGATGTGGGATCTTTTTCAAGACTTTCGTCTATCAGCAAAAATTTAAAAAATGATTTTACTCCGGAAAGGGTACGTGACTGAGTCCTGGTGGATACATTTTGTTCATTAAGATTTTGAACGAAGTCCTGAATATGCTGAAATGTCACCTTATCAGGGGTTATTCCTTCTTCTTTGTTATCCAGGAATATCCGTAGTTTTTTTAAATCATTGAGATAGGCAGCAATAGAATTTGGAGACAATGATTTCTCCAGTTTCAAAAATATTTTAAACTTTTTTTTGCATTCATCCCAATCCAATAACATATAATCTTTCCTCCATCAAGATCGATTAAAAATTTAAATAAAGCTTTCTATTGCCAGACGGTATGAATTGAAACCAAATCCTATTATGCTTCCTTTACATACGGGAGAGATCAATGATGTATGACGGAATTCTTCTCTTTTCTGTATATTTGAAATATGAACTTCAATGACCGGCGTTGAAACAGCTGCTATGGCATCACGAATGGCAACAGATGTATGTGTATATCCTCCTGCATTCAGTATAATACCGTCATATGAAAATCCTGTTTCCTGAATTTTATCAATCAGTTTACCTTCACTGTTCGACTGAAAATATTCTAAGTTAATATCGCTGTATTTTCCCTGCATTTGTATAAAAAACGGTTCAAACGAACTATCCCCGTATATATTTTTTTCTCTTATTCCCAATAAATTCAGATTTGGACCGTTTATAATTAAAATTTTCATATTTATTGTAGTTACCTGATTACGAATTTTTAATTTAACATTACTTGTTTTTATCTCATGTCTATCACTTCAGCTCCGGGATGTTTACCTGCCTCAAATACAAATGCCCCTTCTTTCACAGGAACATTGGTTTTCATATCCAAAATAGTTATAGTGTAAGTATTACCATCTTCGTTTTTCACAATAACCTCTTTTACAAGCATTTTTTCTTTGTCTATAAAAAGACGAATTTCAGTGCAGGCCATATTATTCCCTTTTTCAGGAGTAAGATCAATTATATAAAATGATTTTCCGTCCTTATTCTTTTCACCGGTAAAACGATAAATATATCCTTTATTATAGAATGAAAATAATGTTGAAGGATCAATTGCATCAGAAGAATCTTCTGTGTTATTAACTGTTACTTCATTCGCATCAGACATATAATTCCATACAGTTTTTTCACTCCGATAAACTTCCAGTCCCATATCCGGAATCTTTAAATAATATTTTTCTCCTTCCATGATTATGGTCCCTTTATTTATTTCATGAATATCAGCTGATTATTATCCATGACATAACTAAAAGAACATTTTATGGTCTTAAAAGACTGAGTATTTTTCGTTACTTTTCCAAGTATAGCTTTTGCTCTTTCATCCTTCTGCTGTGCAAAAACAGTGAAAAATAAAAATAAGAAACATACTATCAATTCAATTTTTCTCATACTAATATATTTTCCCTTTGTCAAAATTAATTACAAATTAAAAAAAACTCACACTTAAATAATTACTTTTCCTACAACAAACATACCACAATAAGTTATTAAGAAATAAACCCCATAACAAAAAAATTAATTCATAAATCTTCTTATGTCGGATTTAACCTGGAACCTGCAACAATCTTTAATTTATCTCTTTCAGCATTTTTTCAAGTGTATATTCATCCTGCACGAGTACCTGCCGTGCTTTACTTCCCTCTGCAGGACCAACAATTCCCATGGCTTCAAGCTGATCCATTATTCTGCCGGCACGATTATACCCAATAGAAAATTTTCTCTGTATCATAGAGGTAGATCCCATCTGATTTGTGACTACTGTCCTTGCAACTTCATCAAACAATTCATCTCTGTTGCTTAAATTAGTAGCAGATATACTATCAGTCTGTTCTTCTGGATCAGGTAATATTAATGCACTTGGATAACCCTGCTGTTCTGATATAAAATCACAGATACGTTCTACTTCAGGAGTATCAACAAAGGCGCACTGCAAACGTGTCATCGTACTGCCTATTGATACCAGCATATCTCCTTTCCCGATAAGCTGATTTGCTCCCGGTGTATCAAGGATAGTTCTTGAATCTACCATAGAGGCCACTTTAAAGGCTATTCTTGCCGGAAAATTAGCCTTGATAATACCTGTAATAATATCCGCAGACGGACGCTGTGTTGCAATAATCATATGAATTCCCACAGCCCTGGCAAGCTGTGCAATACGTGCAATAGGCATCTCTATTTCCTTACCGGCTGTCATTATAAGATCTGCGAACTCATCAATAATTACTACTATATAAGGTAAATAACGATGCCCCTTTTCAGGATTAAGATGACGATGAATAAACTTACTATTATATTCCTTAATATTTCTTGTCTGTGCCAGTTTTAGTAAATCATATCTTGTATCCATTTCTCTGTTTAATGAGCTGAGCGTAGCTTTTACCTTCTGAATGTCTGTTATAATGGGTTCATCGTCTTCCATCTTTGCCAGAAAATATTTTTCAAGCTTAGAATAAAGGCTCAATTCTACTTTTTTAGGGTCGATCATCACAAATTTTAACTGAGACGGATGTTTTTTATACAAAAGAGATGTTATAATAGCATTGAGTCCTACCGACTTACCCTGTCCTGTTGCTCCTGCTACCAAGATATGAGGCATTCTGGTAAGATCAAACATAAAAGTCTCATTGGATATTGTTTTTCCCAATACTATCGGTAATTCAGCTGTACTTTCCCGAAATTTTTTAGAATTGATAATTGAACGCATAGACACTATTTCGGGCTTACGATTAGGAACTTCTATACCTATTGTTCCACGTCCCGGAATAGGTGCAATAATACGAATTCCAAGTGCAGCGAGGCTTAACGCAATATCGTCTTCAAGATTCTTTATTTTTGCTATACGTATTCCGGGTGCAGGAACAATTTCATATAATGTAATAGTAGGCCCGATAGTAGCCCGAATTTTTGTAATTTCAATTTTATACTGACGAAGGGTTTCTACAATTTTATTTTTATTGGAAATCAGTTCTTCATTACTTACATCTGCTGTTTTTACCTCCCTCTCGTCAAGAAGATCAATGGTCGGATATTTATAACTGGAAAGATCAAGAGTAGGATCATAATCTTCTACTACATCATCTGAGGGTTTCCCTGAAACCTTTTCCTCTTCTTTATGTTCGACTGTCATTTTTAAATCATCTAAAGAATTTTCTTTTTCAGAAATTTCCTCTTCATGAGAATCGGATGAAACTGATGATATTATTTCCAGCGGATCATCATTCCCCTTTTTATTTTCGTCATCAGGATTAAATACTGTCTTTATCTGATTATTTTCCGTTATTTGTTTTGAGATTTGCGTTTCCTCTTCAACCGGAGATTCTTCATTTTCAAATGTATCATTTTCTTCTTCCCTGTTTTTTCGGCTAAAAAGTTTTTTTAATATCAGAATAAAAGTTTCAGTACCTAAAAAGGCAATCAAAAATAAACTAAGCAGAAGTAGAAGGGATACGCCTATTACTCCAAACATTGAGCTGAGCCATGATGACATATATAGTCCATTTTCACCGCCAAGATATAAATAGCCATCTAAATCAAAGACAGAGCTGAATAGTCCAAAAAATAAAGAAAACCAGAATATCAGAATAAATGACAGGCAGATTGTCTTAAAATATTTTACGAAAGGTCTTTTTAATAACTGAAATGCAGTTACAACTAATATATAAATAAAAAGGAATGAAATTATTCCGAATCCCCTGTTAATTATATATTCACTAAGGAAAGCTCCGGTTTTGCCGGCTTTGTTTTCAACTCTTATGGTACTGTCTTCCATCAGTCTGCTCCATGATATATCCAGTTTGCTATGATCTGCTGCTCCGCAAAAAAGAAATGATAAAAATGAAATCAGTAAATAGAAAGAAAACAGTAATAGTATAATACTGAAGGTAATCCTGAATTTATCTCCACAAAAAAAAGTTTTTACACCTGAAAAAAAGTTTTTTTTATGCGTATTTATCTTTTGTTTAGTATGTTTTGCCATATTTTTTTTGATATCCGACAAAGTTAAGGAAATTTAAGTGAAAAATTCAGAGAATTCTGTTGCTTATTATAAGTGATAATAACGTCATAAAATCACAAATCCGTATGGTTAAAAAGGATATTTTATCATTTGGATTGCTAATCATGCTATTCATTAAGTCACATACAAAATATAACTCTGCAAAACGAATATAATTATTTTATCATCTGTACCTGCTTTTTATATGTATAGGGCCTTACGTCTGTAATAAACATTCCAGCTTTTCTGGCACTTTCCATTCCCAGTACTCCGTCTTCAAAGACCTGGCAGTTTGATGGTTTTACTCCAATTAATTTTGCGCATTTTAAAAATGTTTCAGGATCGGGTTTGTGGAATGTAACATCATCTGCAGAAACAATGGCATCAAAATATTTAGTAAGATGAAGATATTTAAGTTGTATTTCTGCACTTTTACGGCAGGCTCCTGTTCCAACTGCCATAGGTCTCTTTCCATAATTTGCATAAACCAGAGACACTATATCCGGATGGGGCTCAAGCAAACCGGCATTATCCCAAAAGGATTGTTGTTTCTTTTCTACCAGTTCTTCTGCCGTTATCCCTATGAGATGATTTTCATCAATAACGCGCCGGGCAAACATTATGGTTGGTTTGCCTGTGAGTTCTATCATTATTTTTTCATTAAAATGACAATTATATTCCTGACATATTTTTTCCCATGTAAAAAGGTGTATTGGTAATGAGTTAGACAGTGTGCCGTCCAAATCGAAAATTAATGCTTTTACTTTCTGGTTTATTTTTATTTTTTTCATCGTTTTTAATTCTTTATTCGTCCGTTTCTTTATCCACTGTTAATATTTTGGAAAATTACAAAAACGAAATCAAACGAGTCTGTTTTTTTATTTTTATTCATTTATTTCTTAATTCTGCATTTGTCTTTAGTATATTTCATATAAAATCTTTGCAAACCGCAAAACTATTCTTACTTTTGGGCCACCTGAAAATCAGGGTTTAAAAAAAAGTTTCGTTTAATTTAAAAAAAACAAGTTTTATGAGAAACCAGTATGAAACCGTTTTCATTATAACTCCCGTTTTATCTGATGATCAGATAAAGGAGACGGTATCCAAATTCAAAGAACTTCTTACAGAAAACAAATGTGAGATTATCAATGATGAGGACTGGGGATTGCGCAAATTAGCTTATCCCATCCAAAAGAAAAGTACGGGATTTTACCATCTTTGTGAATTTACAGCTGAGCCTGAATTCATAGAGAAAATGGAAATACAATACAGACGTAATGAACGTATTATCCGTTTTTTAACTATTAAAATGGATAAATATTCTGCAGCCTACAGTGAGAAAAGAAGGAATATTCGTAAAGAAAAAGGAAAGGAAAACTAAAAATGGCAAATAATCAAGGTGAAATTCGTTATTTAACCCCGCCGACAGTAGAAATCAAGAAGAAAAAATATTGTCGTTTCAAAAAGAATAAAATTAAATATGTGGATTATAAAGATCCGGAATTTTTAAAAAAATTTTTGAATGAACAGGGTCGTATTCTTCCAAGAAGAATTACCGGAACTTCTTTGAAATTTCAAAGAAAAATTTCTAAGGCTGTAAAAAGAGCACGTCATTTGGCTTTACTGCCATTTTTAACTGATTTGCTAAAATAATTACAAATAAGTTTTAGATTTTTCTAAAATTGTAATTTGTTCCGTGCGTAATATTTGCATGAAATAAAAATAAAAAAAAATGGAAATTATATTATTACAAGATATCAAAACTCTTGGGAGCAAAGACGATATTATTACCGTAAAAAACGGTTATGGACGGAATTTTTTAATTCCTAAAAAAATGGCAATTGCTGCCATTCCATCAAATAAAAAAATATTGGCTGAGAACAAGAGACAACAGGCTCATAAAGAAGCAAAGCTTAAAGATGAAGCCTTGGCTATAGCAAATAGTTTAAAGGACAAAAAGGTTACTATCGGAGCTAAAGTTAGTAATACCGGCAAAATTTTTGGATCGGTTAATACCATTCAGATCGCTGAAGCCATCAATAAATTAGGATTCGACATTGATCGTAAACAGATATCCATTGAAGATGATAGCATTAAGGGTATCGGAGAATACGTTGCAAAAATAAAATTACACAAGGAAGTTATTGTTGATTTTAATTTTGAAGTAGTTTCTGAATAAATAGTAAATTTTACAATATTAAAGAACCGTCTTATATATAATTTATAAGACGGTTTTTATTTTAGGCTTTAGGAAATATAATAAATCATTAGTCCCCTATTCTTCTTCAAAAAAATGTTTGGCCCTTACTACCCTAACTATTGCATCTACAATATTATCATCAGATAGCGTAGAGTAATTGAATATTATATCATAATCTATATTGAGAGATTTTCTTCCGGCTACATGTTCTATAAATAATTCACGCTGACGATCTATCTCCAGTACATACTCCCGGGCATCATAATATGACATATTACTTATCTGCATTATACGGTAAACTCTCCATTCCATAGGAGCCTGAAGTTTAACGCTTAATTTGTGAGGAATATCGTTGGCAATAATTTCAGCAGCGCAACCTACAATAATGATATACCCTTTTTCTGCAATATGACGAACTACTTTTTTGACAGAATCGATTACTTCCTGATCGGATTCGTCATATACTTTTTCTGTTGAAAAAGCTGTATTAACATCATAAAGGCTAGTTTTAGCCTCAGATGTAAATACTTCTTTTATCTGTTTCGGATCAATCTTTAATTCCTGAGCTACAGAATTAACCACTTCTTTACTTACACATTTCCATTCTACATCTGTTTTTGTCTCGGATAAATAACTATATCCTGACAAAATTTTAGACAACTTCGTAGCAATTCTTTTTGCTGAACAGCCACACTCTCTGGAAATCATAATTACCGGCCCTAGATAATTCGGAAAATAACCGGTTCCTTTATAATTTATTTTGCTGGAGAGGCATCTATCTTTTTTTTTGATCATATTAATATCATTATCTTATTATATCTTATATCTGACTTGTAAACTTATCTGGTTTATAAAAACTTTAAAATATCTTATTAAAATAAAAATAGGATTTTTTTACTTTAAAATACAAAATAAGCACAAAATATTTTGTGCTTATTTTGTATTTTTTACTGATTAACAGATTTAGAGTAAAATTCAACTTGTCTTTACAAGCTGTCACTCAATGATCAAGCATTGATTTACTGTTTTTGGTTTAATTGATAAAAGTTATTGCTAAAAAAAGCAATAACTTATTTTAAAGAATAACTTATATTTAACCTGTTAAATATATTTCTTCTTGCATATGTATTAGCGAAAAAAACCACAATAACAAAAAAACATACAGTAATTGTTACTGATTGAATGCTTAAATGCCTGAAAATTAAAAGTTAAAAACAGAAAATAAAAACATATAAATATAACACTATTATGAGTAAAATAATTCATGTGGCTCTTGCCGCTTACGGAATGTCCGGTAAAGTTTTTCACGGTCCCTTAATTGAAGCTAATCCATATTATAAACTTGATAAAATTCTTGAAAGAACTAAAAACCTTTCTAAACATAAACACCCTGAAGCTACAATTGTTCGTTCTTATGCAGATATTTTGTCTGACAGGAATATTAATCTTGTAGTTGTAAACACACCTGACATATTTCATTATGAAATGTGTAAACAGGCTCTGAAAGCAGGAAAAAATATTGTTGTAGAAAAACCATTTACACAATCGGTTTCCGAAGCAGAAGAATTAATAGATCTGGCTAAAAAGAAAGGACTTATTCTTACGGTATTCCAAAATCGTCGTCTTGATGGTGATTTTATGACTATTCAAAAAATCATTGAGAGAAAATCACTTGGACGGTTAACAGAATTCGAATCACATTTTGACAGGTATCGTACATATATAACTCAAAATACATGGAAAGAAACCGGAGATGAAAAAACCGGAGTTCTTTATAATCTCGGTTCACATATGATTGACCAGGCTCTTGTATTATTTGGAATGCCTTATTCTGTAACATCTCATCTGGATATGTTGCGAGATAATGGAACAGTACCTGATTATTATGATATTCGTTTACAATACAAAAAATTTGCTGCTATTTTAAAATGTTCGTATCTGGTTCGTCATCCCGGACCCAGATATAGCATAAACGGGACATTGGGTTCATTTCAAAAATGGGGAATTGATCCCCAGGAAGAAGCCCTAAACCATAAGCACATTCCGAATGAAACCAGCTGGGGAAAAGAAAATGAGTCTCAGTGGGGAATTCTCGATACTGATATTAATGGTGTTCATATATGTGGGAAAGTAGAAACAATTCCAGGAAATTATAATCTCTATTACGAAAACCTGTATAATGTAATTACTAAAAATGAAAAACTACTGGTAGATCCTGAACAAAGCAGAGACGGACTTATTATTATGGATGCATGTATAAAAAGTAATAAAGAAAAAAGGACAATTGAAATATAATAAGGGATAAGATCATAATACACTTAAAGTTATACAAGAATTTTAATTTAAAAATATGTAAATTAAGTCCATAGGAAACATAAAAAAAAACACCTTAAATTTAGCTAATCCTTAAAAGTTAATATTATTATTTAAGCCCTTATAAAAAGAACTCTGGCAGAATTAGCAGAACATCATGAATTCCATAACAATCAAATATCTCAATGGAAACAGAATGTTCTAAAAACACTACTAACATTTTGAATAATAAGGTAAGCAGCAAAAAAAGATTGATTAAGACAAGTTTTGTTCCTTTTCATTAAATGTGGTTAATAAAGTTACGACAGGTTTTTCTATTTATGTTACTTTTTCATATTCCGATAAATCGCCGAAAGAATTTCAGTACGTATATTCAAATGACTAATCATATTGTTGTATCGTGTTGGATAAACTCGATTCGAAAGAAAAATATACATCAGTTTATATTTCGGATCCATCCACACAAAAGTTCCGGTATAACCAAAATGGCCAAAACTTTCGGGACTAACTTCCTTACAGGGATAACCATATTTAAGCGTAGAATTTGAAAGAGATGGTTTATCGAAAATCACTCCACGGCGATTATCGGTTCCCGGAAACTGAACACTGGTAAATTCTTTTATGCTGGCCTCACTAACATATTGTTTACCACCATAAGTTCCCATTTGAAGGTACATCTGCATCAATTTTCCCAAATCGTTTGCAGAAGCAAAAAGACCGGCATTTCCAGAAATCCCTCCCAAAACCGCAGCCGATTCATCATGAACCGTTCCTTTTAATTGTTGAAAACGGTAATACTGATCATTTTCTGTAGGAGCAATCCGGTTACTGGAAAAACGATCGAGGGGATTATAAGTTAAGGCATAAGCTCCAAGCGGACGGTAAAAATTAGTTTCTAAAAATTGTTTAAAGTTAATTCCCGAAATATGTTCTACAATCTGAGGCGTAATAACCAATGGAAGATCGCTATAAACATATTTGCCACGCGTTTTGAGCGGCACCTTTCGAATTTCACGATCTACTTGTTTAATAAAACGTTTATTCAGATAAATACCGGGAGCAACACACAACGTATGTTTTTCATCTGGCAAAATAGAATACCATCTGTCAGACAATTTTCCATTTTTTAGTGTTCTTTTCCAAAAAGGAATAAACGGCACTAATCCGGAACGGTGGGTATATAATTCGCGTACGGTAATATCTCCTTTATCCGAATGATGAAAAAACCGGTTTTTCCAATCCGGAAAATAATCAGACACAGGCTTATCCAGATCAATAAGACCTTCGTCATACAGTTTTAAAATTCCGGGCAAACCACCACTGATCTTGGTTACCGAAGCCAAATCATACAAATCGTTGGTTCGAACCGGAACCCTTTTTTCATAAGTTTGATAGCCATAGGCTTTTTTTAAAATAACCTTTCCATCTTTGGCCACAAGCACATTG
>Ga0172378_10001810_pt1 | contig 19831 bp, 29 predicted proteins | sample GrowelOW332metaG_FD_119755 | JGI IMG/M metagenome (GOLD analysis project Ga0172378, IMG submission 119755) | Groundwater microbial communities from an aquifer near a municipal landfill in Southern Ontario, Canada - Pumphouse #3_1 metaG | ecosystem: Environmental > Aquatic > Deep subsurface >... | reverse complement strand
TTTTCGTTGTTTTCAGCTTTTTCCTTTTCTGAAATCATCTTACCAACGTCTTCGCTACTAAGCTCAGCAAGGTCTGAAAGCTTAATTGTCTTGGTCTGCTTGATGTCGCCATTGTCAGCAGTTTCAGTTGACGTGCTTACTTTAACACGCTGTTCAATAACGTGCTCTTGACCAGCATTTAGTTCTGGAAGGGTACCGCTACCTGCTTGTTCGGACATGCCGTCAGTGATACCGTTTACATCTTTATAGATGCGGTATACCTTTTCAAGGTCAGTAGTATCACGAATAACAATCTTACCGGACTTAATATCAGCCATGGCCTTTGCCAGTAAGTCACCCGCTACCCCGTTAAAGTCTTTAGCAATAGCTTCAACGTTAGAGTTGCCACTGCCATTAATTTTATCTAATTGGTCTTTAACACTCATAGGCGTTTAATCAGGTATTACAACCCTGATTAGTTCTTCCCCCTTTTTACTCAATCTATAATTCTTGCATATACTTCCGTTAGCGCACAAGTATACTACACTACCATTATATACCATTTTATACATATTTCGGTTAGTAGTGTAATTTCCTTGCTTTGGGTTATATGTGACTAACGGGAAGCCACACGCGACACAATAATATGTGTCTTGGAACCTATGGTCTCCCCGTTTAAATAATGTTTTATTATGTTTTAATAGGTCTCTTCTGAAAGGAACGAAGCCTATGTTCATGTATTTCATGCGGAAACCTCCTATATAATAATATAGTAAGCCATGGCAATCATGCCAAAAGCCCTGCTATATTAATCTACGAACTAGGTAAAGCATAGTGGTGGTGAGTTAATTGTGGGGAATTAACCTAGTAATGGTGCTTATATCTCAAGCGGTCATATTATACGTTACAGATTGCTCAGCCTTCATTATCGTTAGAAGCACTGGACGACAACGAAATGAATACCTATGCTTTGCACTGCTGTTTTGTATAGTCACGGCTGTATTGTGGTATAATTTATTTGAGGGTAACACACTACTACTCACATTGATTACCATTCTACTGGTCGTATCAGCGGTCGTATCTGGAATTAATGTGAATGGTGGTGTAAGTTTTGGCAGAGGAAAACAAAAGTAAGGAAGCAGAAATCCTTGCTAAACTAGACTCTATCGCAAAAAGTTTAACAGACGTTCAGCCGGCAGAATACACCAATAAGGACTTACAAGAAGTCTATGACGCTATCGAGGAGATAAGAGCAGAAGTAGATAAGCTGGAAGAAAACTACCACAAGTTAGACAAGCAAACAGAAAAGTTTATAGAAAAGCTAAATTCACTTGAAAAAGATATAGATGATTTTGAAAAGTCAGAAGGGGTTAGTGAGGAAAAGACTAAAACCTTTGTCACAGGCGTTGTTATGTCCTTAGCAACAGGTGTAATCACTTATGTATTTTCCCAGATGAAAGCTTGGTAAGGAGACTATAATGGATAAGCTAATGTATCCAGAAAATGGTAAAGAGGTCGTAATTCCTATCTTAGTTGAAGGTGAAGACGGCGTTAAGGGAACCTTGTTCCCACGTTATATTGGTGTTGGCGGTCAGGCCTATGAAAGTGCCCGTTATCGGCTTAACCTGCTAAAAGAACATTTCCATGCTGGTATGATTTCACTGCCTAAAGGGGACGTTGATGATAGCAGGGGAGACGTGGTTAGAATTAACCCACGGTTCTTGTCAGAGGCGTCAGCTCCTAAAGAAATTGATATTCCGGCAGATATTGTTGAAAAGATTAAAGAGGCAAGCTCTTTGATTGAAAAGTATAATGCTCATACAATATCAGAAGACGAGCAGGAAACATTGCGAAAGGATAAAAACACTCTTGACTTCTATTTTTCAGCGACTCGCAACTTCGCTGTTTAGAACTGGACGCTATCTAAAACAACACCCACTTGGGATTGTTGTTTTTTTAGTCATCTTGTTTTTTGCAGGATACATGTACCATGACCAAATGGTAGACCGTCACAAGGTGTATGATACTGGTAAGCTATATGAAAAGACTAAGGATACCATGTATACGATTGAAACCTATTCTTCTGGGGGTAAGCTTATCAGCACTCAGCAGGCAATGGGTATTAATGTAAGAGTTTCACAAACGGGCAATCTTTCTGGCGGAAGGAGAGCACTACTTGATACGGTTGTGGTTAAGAACGGCACAGATGAGATGCAGGTTTCTGGTTCAACGGTGGTTGCTTTTCCTACTAGCGTAAAGGATATTCTTCACAAGTCGGATTGCAATAAGACGCCAATCGTCAATGCTGTTATCAAGCATATTCCATATGACAAACGGTATGGTAGTAAGATACTCCTTGTTAAGACCTATAATGAAGAACCAATATTCTCCACTTATGGTAGAGTTGCTACTTCTTACTATTCAAATATAGATAACAGCCAAGTGTTCAGTGTAGACGGAAAGCTTATTTTCGTATTTAGGGGTGAGTTCTCAATTAGCGACACCACTATCTTTTCGGAGTAGTGGTGTTTTTTGTGTTATAATATAGGTATGAAAGAAAAAGAAATGGTAAACCACCCAGAGCATTATAATGAGCTTACGCTTGCAGGTAAGCCGGTAGAGACGATTGACCTTATCAAGACCTTTGCTAATATGCCGGGGACAACTCAATATAATGGATTTCTAATGGGTACCATTATTAAGTACCTATCTCGGTACCCCTATAAAGAGAAGCCCCTGCAAGACTTGGAAAAGGCCAAATGGTATCTGGACAAGCTGATTGAAGAGGTTAAAAATGAAACTAACTGAAAAAGAATTTAATGATTTATATAAAAAGCTTGTTGCCGATAAAGAGGAAATTCTGCCAGACCCTGCAATTTTAGGCTCTGTTATTGATGAACCAATTGACCCCGGTTATGTATCTGTGCACAATGATGAACTAACAGAAAAGTATGACAAGCTATTGAGCGCATATGGATATGACGACTTTGAGGGCATGTATCTTGCGTCAGGAGCTGTATTTGCAAAGTATGACAACAAGGTAAGCTTCCGGAACAAAGAAGCAGAAAAGGCAACCTCAAAGAACAAGGATACCAGTAAGCTTAGACTTGTACAGCGTACTGTCATGCGTAGAGGCAAGCCAACAACCCTATCATTCTATGAAGACCCAAATAAGGGTGCAAAGACAACAGCCTCTGGTGAAAACCAAAGCAAGGATAGTACAGACGAAAATCAGGAAGGTGCAGACTTTTCTGGATTTTACACTTCTGGACTAAAGTTTGGCAAACCAGATAAGGAACGCATTGCTTCCCATATGCCACCAGATAACTGGTACACTGTTGGGAGTATGACCGGTAGAATGTATGACTGCCTATACTTTGTCAATGGTACAACGTTTGACGTGGTAGCAGGGGTTAAGAAGAAGGGCAATTTATTGACACTTGCCTTTGTTTCCACTCCTGATAAGGAGTCATACCAAGCAGGCTTATATCGTTCACTGAAAAAGCTTGTCTACTTGATTTATGATTTAGAGGCGTCTGGTCAGAGCATTGGGTTTACATATGCGCCGCGTAAGAATGAAGAAGACATCTGCAAGGTGCTTTTTGACTACTTTGATATTAAGAAGCATAATGGTGCTTACACACAGGCAAACTTGGAAAATTCGTTAGGTAAACGCGAATGGATAAAATGGTAATAATAATAGCGGGTTGCTGTGTCCTGTATGTAGTGTACCTGCTGTATAGCTTATACAGGCATAAGAAGAAGTATGAAGCCTATCTTCTTAACTTAAATGCCATGAAAGAAATACGTGATAGGCTTTATCACGTTACGAATAAGGAGAGCAAAGATGAACGCAAGTGACTTTATGCGTAAGACGGACGCAGAAAAGGAATATGGATACGAAAAGGTGTCTGTATTAGTTAAAAACATAGCCGCCAAGTTGTGGGATAAAAAGGGGTTTGTTATTCAGACTGATTATGAAAAAAGTCTAATGAATGGTAAGCTATTTGGCACCCGTTTTGCAGTTGACATCTCTGGGGTTGAAGCAGAAGAGGTTTATGACCTTATGAATGATAACCTGCTTTCTCGCGATACTATGTCTGAAAACTTTCAGAAGGATTTGGAAGCCGGAAAGGTGTTTGACCTTGGTGACGCTGTTGTCGTTCCACACGGCGCAATTGTTAATCCCTCAAAGACGGACTTCAAGTTTGAAACAAAGCCGGTATTAGGTATCACTTTTAATCTTGTGTTGCCGGAGGATATTCCAGATGATTATGATTTAAAAGAGGAAGACGAGGAAACAGAAGATGAAAGTTAATTACAATTCAGAAGAATGGAAGTCATTAGACTATAAGGGTAAGCTAAAGCAATGGTTGCAATCGTGTGATGGTAAGCTACCTACCTATGACTCCCTTATTGATAACCTGATTGTGGGCATTAAGAACAGTGGTAAACGCATTGACGGTGGGGAACACACTATTGAGTTCCCAGTGCCAGCAGTGTTTTATGACCACGAGTTGCCTTCTTATCGGCCAGACTACGAGTATGAGACATTTATGTTTAACCGTCTTCTTGGAGAATTAGACAATGACGGTCTACTAAATATTAGTACGGATACTCAAATTCTTGGTACAGGTGAAGCTACTGATGATTGGAGACCCTATATTGTAACCAAAGTTGAGTTCTCTATTGTCGATGGTAATGAACTTCTTGAAGCGATTGATAGCTACAAAGAAGATATTTCTTCTTCAATTATTGCAAATCTAGCAAAAAAAGTGCTGTAATGTTACGCTAGTATTACATTGTTACATAATTAGCAACAATAGTAAGGTTACTGTTGCTGTCCTGTAATTCCCAAGAGCTATACTCTTCTATATTAAATTGAGTAAAGCAAAGGGGAGTTATATGAGAAAGACAGTTTTAATTGTCGCTGTTCTCGCAGGTATTGTTTGTTCACCCAAGCCATACTTAACAAATGCGGACGGCCAAACAAGTTCTTCAAGTGAAGAACCGGTTGACGTTACATCTGCTCACAATCAAAAAGACTACCATGTATATGATATTGAATTTAAAGCAGAACGAGTACATAAACAGGTAGTTGTTGGCAAGCAAGTAGTTGCCCAACAACAAGCAGAGGCAAAGGCACAAGCAGAGCGTGCCGCCGCTGTCAAAGCACAGCAAGAAGCAACGGCCAAAGCAAATGCGCAGGCAAAATCACAAGTAGCCACTAATACTATTAAGCAAGTTACTCAAAATACCGCGCAAACAGCACAGCCACAACAGCAACAGCAAACAAGTGGTACTTCATATGGTACATTTAGAATTACATTCTATGACCCAGTTGCATTGGGCGCAAGCTCAATGCCCGGTGGTATGTACTCAGGGGTAGCCGCCGCATTGTCTGTGTTCCCAAAGGGTACACGTTTAAAGATTGAAATGAGCAACGGCGTTACTCTATATCGGACAGTAAATGATACTGGTGGTTTTGCTTATAGCAACTCACGTCAATTAGACGTAGCTTATCCAACCAGTCAAATTCCTTCTGCTGGTGTTTTATCAGCAAAGGTTACTAAGCTTAACTAAATAATACATGCGAGGTCAGACATTATTGTCTGGCCTTTTCTGCTATATTATGGAATGATTAAATTAGAGCCACTTTGTGTTATAATAGGTTTATAAGGTGGTGGAAACAATAACATATCAGGATGATAAAACTTGGGTGGCCGCTAAGCAACTAGCCAAGTTGTCAGGGTATAAGAACGATTGGATTGTCACAATAACCTATTATAACCTAGCAAAAGGCACACACGTTAGAATGTTTGTCCTTGACAAAGAGGGCAATTACTCGCGTGTAATAACAGCTACTGACAACGGCAATGTTGTATTGATGAAAGATGGTATCCTTACCATTGAAAACAAAGAAGACGTAACGGGCTACCGCAAGTTTTTCGAGTATGTTAAGGGTGGGGCACCACTTGATAAGCTGTCAATACCAGAGCCAATTAAGGGTGATAATTATATTTACTATAATAACTAGAAGGGAGGGCAACCTGAATAATGGCAATTTCTGATTGGTTTGACAGATTTCGGGGTGCCAACTCAGCCCCTACTACCCAGAATACAAATGCTTACTTTGACGCTATCAATGAGATGCAGAATAAAGCGTTTGCAGAAAAGGGTTTGAACAGCCAAGACCTAGCCTACATAGACCCCCCGGATAATGACTTTTCATTTTCATACGTAACTGGTAATGGTTATGTATCCAGACCAATGCTAACAAGCACTGGTGATATTACAACGGTATTATAGAAATTCGGTAGCAACGCAATTTTAAATGCTATCATTAATACCCGTGCTAACCAAGTAACCGCTTTTGCTCACCGCTCCCAGCTTGACGACTCCGGTGTTGGTTACCGGGTACGTTTACGTTCTAATGAAAAGCCAACCAATGCCCAGCAAAAGATGATTTTACGTGTTGAGAGCTACTTGGAAAACATGGGTGTTGATTACAACCCACAGCGTGATAACTTTCAAAACTTCTTACGTAAGCTGGTTCGTGATACATACACGTATGACCAAGTGAACTACGAAAATACCTATGATAAGAATGGGCGCTTATCACACACGCGTATTATTGACCCAACAACAATCTTTTTTGCCAAGGACAAGAATGGTAACCGTAAAACCACTGGTAAGATTTACGTTCAGGTAATTGATAACAAGATTGTTCGCTCTTTCACAACTGATGAATTAGCTATGTTTATACGTAACCCACGGACAGATATTTACTCAATGGGTTACGGTCTTTCAGAGCTTGAAGTTGGTATGCGTGAGTTTATGGCGCATGACTCAACAGAGGTCTTTAACGACCGCTTCTTCTCGCATGGTGGTACTACTCGTGGGGTTTTTGTAATTAATCCCGGTAAGAACCAGAGCAATACGTCACGGCGCGCACTAGACGACTTCAAGCGTGCTTGGACTGCTTCTTCAAGTGGTTTGAATGGTTCTTGGCGCATTCCTGTTATGACAGTAGAAGACGCCAAGTTTGTCAACATGACACCTCAAGCACAGGACATGCAGTTTGAAAAGTGGTTAAATTACTTAATCAATATCATCTCTGCCCTATATGCCATTGACCCAGCTGAAATTGGATTTACCAACAGAGGCGGGGCTACCGGTTCTAAGTCCAATTCTCTTAATGAGGGTAATTCCCAGACTAAGGTTGATGAGTCTAAGTCAAAGGGTCTAGCTCCGTTGCTTGACTTGATTGCCCGTTCGATTACAGATAATATTGTTCGCCGCATTGCCGGTGAAAACTATATCTTTGAGTTTACTGGTGGTGACCTCAACTCCAAGAAGGCTAAGCTTGCTGTTCTTGAAGACGAGTTAAAGACCATTAAGACAATCAATGACGCCCGGGAAGAAGTTGGTCTTAAAGCAATTCCCGGTGGTGATATTATTCTCAACGCTGTATTTGTTCAACGGCTTGGACAGATTGAACAAATTAAGCAGAATGATAACACTACTAAGACGGCACGTGTACAGCAACTTGAAACAGACCTTCAAGCGGCACCGTCACCTACACAGGTTCCAGATGGGGTTTCTTTCCAAGACGCCCAAGCGGGTTTTAATGGTAAGCCTTCTGCTGTTAATAAGCAGGATAAGTCCGGTACAGGCAAGGACGGTCAAGCAAGAGACAAGGCTAATACAAACAGTTTCAAGCAAGGTGGCAAAAAGTAGCCTAGCAAGTCTGCTATATTAGCTTGTGACATAGATTGGAGCTGTTTACGTGGCAAAAAGTATTGAGATGATGTCCGCGTTCGTTCCTCTTTACGCTGAGAAATCGGATAAAGGAGACAACGGCGACTGGTACATCGAGGGCTTAGCCTCAACCCCAGATATGGATTACCAAGGCGATATTATCAAGCCTGACGCAATTGATTACAAAACGGTGTTTGAAGACCACGGTTGGATTACATATGAACATGGTAAGGACGTTTCTGACATTATTGGGGAACCAATAGACGCATTTACTGACGAAGACGGCTTTCACATTAAGGGTAAGCTTTATAAGGAAAGTAAGCGTGCACAGGAAGTCTGGAAGTTCCAGAACATGGTGTCAAAGGAAAGTTCTAAGGGTAGAACGCTTGGGTTTTCCATTGAGGGGCCTATCATTGCAAGAGACCCGGTTGACCCACGTATCATAACCAAGGTTCAAATCAAGAACGTCACAGTGACATATCACCCCGCTAACCCATATGCAAAAATGGAAGTTGCTACAAAGTCAATTCCTATTGATAACATTGCAGAAGACAAGGAAGATTCATTTGGTACAAGTGAACTAACCAAGCCTAATATGAGCGTTTCAGACGCAATGGTATTGTTAAGCTATGTGCTTAATAAGGAAGACCGGGACGAAGTGATTAATAAGTCACTTCAAGAGATAGACCAAGCTGGAATGAATAGCGTTGGCATTGAAGCTATCGCTTTACAACTTGCTCGGGGTATCACTCGTGATGACGCTATTGAGTTTTTAACAAATAAACAGGAGGGAAATCCCGTTGCCAGAAAAGAATAAGACAGCGCTTGAAGACTTTGATGCAAAGCAAGAAGTTGAAAAGTCTGAAAGTGAAGAAGTAGTTGCAAAGGAAGAGGCTGTTGTTGAACCAGTGGCTGAACCAGAAGTAGCTGTTAAAGATGACGACTCAAAGGACGAAGCATCTAAGCCTGAAAAAGAGGACGAAAAGAAGTCCCCTGAAAAAGACGAAGATTGCGATGACGCTGAAAAGTCTGATGAACCAGAAGAGAAAGAAGCACCAGAAGAAGCAAAGAAAGACGCTGATGATAGTGCTGATGCAGAAGTAAGTCCAAAGCCGTTTGAAAAAGTCGGTAAGGTTCAAGATGACGAGGACCATGCGAATGGTGAAAACCCAGACATTTTGACCAAGCTTACAGACGTGTTCACTGGTCAGATTGGAAGTGTTGAAAAAGCACTTGGCGAAAACAGTGAGTCCGTTGCTCAACTGCGTGAAACTGTTACTGGTGTAACAAAGCAACTTGCAGAAATCCGTCAACTGATTACTGATGGTTTTGCTACTAAGTCCGCGGCTGTTGAAGAAGAAGCAAAGGCTGAACCAGAAGACGTTAAGGAAGAACCAGCAAAGGAACCCGAAAAGGAACCCAAAAATGAACTAGAAAAGGTTGAGGAACCTGTTGAAGAAAAGCAGGACGAACCAGTTGCTGAAAAGAGTCTTGAAGAAGAAGCTCCTGTTGCAGAACCGGTTCCAGACGAACCTCTGTATGTAGCTGAAAAGTATGCCGCTGTGAGTGAACCAGCAGTTAGTGAAGAAGCTCCGGAAAATGCTGAAAAGTCAATTCCGGAACAGTATTCCGCGGTTGTTGACCAGCTTGGTGAGTTTAATGACAAGTTACTTTCTGATGCACAGAACGGTGCAATTACTCGTGCACAGTATGCTGAAAAGTCAATGCTTGCTAGTGACATTGCCTACGGGCGTGACATTACTCAAGAAAAACTTGACGAATTTGTTGGCTATATTAACAAGTAGAAAACCATTGCTATATTAGAAGACAGACATGGTTGATTACCATTAAAGAATGGAGAAATAAATTAATGGCTAAAATGATTACACAGACCCAACTGGACGCGATTAACAAGTTTAATCAATCCCAGTATAAAATGGAAGACCTGACCGCTAGTGAAAACGCCTCCAAGGCATTGTCACCAGATGCCGGTGCAGGTGCCATTGGTTACAACGTTGACCCTAACAGTATGAACGGTTTCACCACCCCACTGCGTGTTGAGTCACTGGACGACCAAGTTAAGACTTTGACCTTTGGTCCTGAACAGTTCGTTTTTTTCAACCAAATCTCAAAGCGCCCAGCACGTTCGTCCGTTGAACAATATGTAACGTATGACCGGCACGGTGAAATTGGGCACTCAATGGCTTCAACCGAAGGCTCAATTTCCAAGATTACTGCTCAGAACTTTGGCCGTCACACGGTTAATATGAAGTACCTGACGACTGCTCGTCAAGTAACCGTTCAAGCAGGTATGGCAAACTCAATTGCTGACCCGTTGCAAGCGGCTACCCAAGATGCTATCGTATCACTTGCTTCTGAAATCGAATGGATGTCCTTCTATGGTGACAAAGATTTGCACACTGCAAATGACACTGAAGGCCTTGAATTTGACGGTTTGAACAAGCTGATTGATGACGCTAACGTTATTGACCTGCATGGTAAGGTTCTTGCCGAAGCAGACCTGAATGACGCGGCTATCATGATTTCTAAGGCTTATGGTTACCCAACTGATGCCTTCCTGCCAATGGGTGCAAAGTCTCGCTTGATTAGTTCCCTGCTTGCCCGCCAGCGTGTGTTCCAGAGTGCAGGTGCTCAAAACCTTACCCTTGGCTTCAACGCTCCTCAGTTCCAGTCCGTTGCTGGTATGATTAACCTGAATGGTTCAAACCTGATGGAAAACTATAACATCTTGGACGAAAACGACCCATTCGCCGCTGGCTTGAAACCAGCAGTTACTGCGGAAGTTGAAAGTGAATCCAAGGCTGGTAAGTTTGCTGACGAAGACGTTAAGGCTCAAGAATATCGCGTTGTTGCAGTTTCACAAGACTCCCACTCAGAAGCTGTTGCTACTGACCCGGTTGTTCTTACTGCAAAGACCGATACTGTTAAATTGAGTGTTACCATTCCAACTAACTACGAGTCACCAATCGAATTTATCCGGGTATTCCGGAAGTCCGAAGCGGGCTTGTTCTACGAAATCGGTAAGGTTTCTGCTCATGAAGCTAAGAGCGGCGTTGTATCATTCATTGATGACAACTCTGTAATTCCGGGCACGGTTGACGCATATGTTGGCCAGATGACCCCAGACGTTATCGCTCTGTACGAATGGCTTCCAATTACTCGCTTTGCTCTTGCTACGCTGACTGCGGCGTACACATGGAGCTTCCTGTGGTTCGGTGCTCTTGCACTATTTGCACCACGGAAGTGGGTTCACATCAAGAACATTGCTACCGTTGAAGTTGCACCTCAACGCTAATCAATTCTTCACTGAATAGGGCGAAAGCCCTATTTTTTGTGCAATGAATTGGTTATTATTGTGATATAATTAAAGTAGAGCGTTGACTATATTAAAAAGGAGCAGTAGTATGCTTAAACATGAGTATTTGAGAAACACAACAGTAACAACAAAGTTTGGTACTGTTAAGATTGATAATAACGGTGTATTTTTAGGGCTTAATGAAGGACAAGAGAAAGAGCTTTCTCAATCCCGTGATACTAAGTTTGTTGTTAAGGAAAAGAAAGAGGTTAATGTAGAAACTACTACAACGACTTCAACGACTTCAACGACCTCAACAACAAAAAAGCCACGTAAGCCCCGCACACCAAGAAAGACTACAACGAAAGAATAAGGTGACATAATGGGCAGTCCATATGGAGAAAACAATCCAAGACGTGTAGAGTTAAACCGGGTAGAGGGCTATACTCTTGCGGACTTTGGGCTTACACCAAAAGCAGTTAAGGCTTACATGTATGGGGTTACCGTTCAAGACCCGGAAACGGGTAAAGAAATGGGTGATGAGTTTTTCAACCATATTCTTGAAACCAAGGTTGCGTATGCAGAAGACAAGCTTGATATTGCTATCCTACCAAGAGTTATCGGTAGAGAGCACCATGATTACTATGACAACGAGTATAACTCATATGCCTATGTATCCCTGTACAAGAAACCAGTATTGCAGGTTGAGAGCTTTAAGCTTGTTATGAACAACTTCAAGGTACTTGACTACCCCTCTGAATGGTGGAAGATTTATCCAACAGCTGGGCAAATTCAGATATTCCCCAGCCCTTTGCTTCAAGCCACAGGTATTATGCCAAACAACCAGCCTATTGGGGTACTAGGTATGCCTGTTATGTGGGCGGCTACAAGTAATCTTGTGCAAAGTAACTATGCCCCACAGACGTTTGACGTTGACTACGTAGCAGGTTTCCTACCTCCTTCAAGAGCAGGTGTAACCCGAGATTTTGAATTTCCAATGGAGTTACAGCAGTTAATCATTAAGTACACCTTAAAGGAAATCTTCCAAGTTTGGGGACGCTTGCTTATTGGTGCTGGTATCGCCAGTTATGGGCGTAGTATTGACGGACTTTCCGAAAACGTTGTTACTACACAGTCCGCTATGTACACGGGGTCTCGTGCTGATATTGATATTATTGATACCGACATTGAAAACCTAGAAGGGGCTTTGATGCAGAAATTCCAGCCAGCGTTTACAACTGTATAAGGGGGCATTTAAATGAAACCAACGCTACTAAATACAGATAACATTGGTGAGGATACGGTTACTCGTAGTGACAAACCAGTAACAAGCAACGAACTAGCGAATGCACAACCACGTAAGACAACCATGAAGGATACCGTGGAGTTTGGTGTTAAGAACTTCTATGCTATGATTGAAAAGAATGGTCTGCTAACTAATTGGGAGCAGTCCTTCATGTGTCCTTGCGTTAATCCTCTAACGACTGCACCAGACCCTAATTGTCCTATTTGCCATGGTACAGGTAGAGGTTACTTGCCCGCCACAAAGGGTGTGCAAATTGTTATTCAGGAAAATGGCAAAGGTAAACGTGTAAACCAATATGGTCAGTATGATACAGGCACTGCACAAGGTTCCGTGCAGATTGGATACCGAGTAAGTGCTTGGGATAGAATTACAGTTCCTGATTTTGTTGTTAGACAGCAATACCTTTTCAATGTTACGGACGACCGTGCTAAAGACGGGCACTTCATTCCATATGATGTGAAAGAGATTATTTACATAGCAAGTATGGACAAGGAAGGTCATATGCAACAGCTCACAGAAGGTGTTGACTACAAATTTGACCGTGAGCATGATAAGATACACCCAACGGTAAATTTAATTGGGCAAAACATTACCATGATTTTGAATGTTACTATGCGATATATCGTGACAGACGTTGATAAGGAGTTGCGTTACCAGTATACAGAACGTAACTTGTCGGAGCGTAAATTTGACGAATTGCCACGTCACATTATCCTTAAACGTGAAGAGGCATTTGTTAATAACATTCCGCTTGTTAATCCGACAAATTCTGAATTAACGACTAAAGCTAGTCAATCACAGATTAATGAAATATCTGCTGGTGATACGGATAGCGGGTTTGCTCTATGAGTAGAGAAACGGACGACATATTTGAAACCATAATGGGCGAGGTACGCCGCTCTGCAAAGATTAGTACCGGCTCTGTTCTTGCGGCCATTCTGAATTATGCTAATAGTAATGGCATGATAGCAACTCAACGTGGGGACGAAGTAGACGTTGATGCCAGTTCCGATAGTGGCTCAAATACTAGAATGGGTTTCTACGACCTCAAACCTGCTTTTGCTAGTAGCACGCGTGTACAACATACCAAAGCGGGTGCATGGTATATGCGAGTTCCTATCAGACGTAAGGTTAAGTCTATGAGTAGTAGCCTTTATAAACAGGCTCGCCAGATTGAAATGGGAACTACCGAAAAGTTGGAAAACCTGCTTGGCGAACGTGAAGAACTTATGTCACCATTTGGGCAGTTGCCTTCAAACTTGAATACTCTAACGGGCGAGCAAAACCGTTGGGGAAACTTAACCCGTATTAAGGGTCCTCACAAGAATGGTAGCACTTACATAGCATTCAGAACGGTTAGTGCCAAGAGTCCTGCTAATTCGTGGATTTTGAAATACAATATGGACACAGAAGAGTTGGACGATACCGAAAAGAACTTCGATAAGATTATAAACGAGGCAGACTAAATGATACCAAAAGTTGATACCTATTTTAGCGATGCTTTGAGTAAGTATGTTGATGTTGTAACTAGTAGCATAGGCACCCAAAACGAACGCTATATTATAGACGAAGCATTAGGTAATATGGAACCTAATACCCTTGATAAGTTCAAAAAGGCTTTTGGACAGTCAAAGAAAAAGATTGATATTACTTATGCCTTCCCTAAGCAAAAAGAGCAGGTTGACGCCCGCTTTGTTATTTATAGAGGCAAGCTAAAAGAAGACCAAGGTTCTATTGGTAGCATTGAAGGCATTGGTGCCGAGGCTCGTCCCGCTAATGGCGAGAACATTGCCACTGAATACTTGCCAGTGAAAAAAGACGATAGTGGTTATTTTATAGAGTTGTCAAATCCAATCTATGACCTAATTGACATAGACGAGATTGCAAGCCTAGACGGCTATGTTGACTATGAGACAGACGACCCAGACCCCAAGCGGATAAACCTGCTAGATAGCATTGGTATTATGCTTGGCAAGCACCTCACTGTTCACTACAATATCCAAGACACGGGAGACCGCAAGGATTATGGTGGTACAGCACTTGGGTTTACTGCAAAGGACTCCATTGTTGTTCAAGCTGTATCAAACAACGAAGATACCGTTAGGTGCCTTGACTCTATTTTAAAATATGTATTAGTTATTATGCGTAGCTCAGGACGTGAAAGTAAGTATTATCAGATTGCGCACATTGAGTCTGACGGCTTACAGTTTGCAGATAATATGGATATTGATAACCCGGTATTCGTCATTCCAACGGTTGTCACTTATACCGTATCGTATGCAGTACGAAATGACAGCAGAGCAGTGTTTGAACGCATATTAGTTAATGGGAAGGATAAGTAATGCCAACAAGACAGAAGAAAGAACCAGTTGAGTTTGTCACAGTAGACGCATTTTTGAAGTCTGCTGAGCTCGTGTACCCGATTAATAAGCTTCAAAAAGCGGGTTTCAAAGCAATTATGAAGAAAAAGGGTATGGAAGTTGCTCAGGGGCTGGATACCTATGTTCCTTACCTTAAAGATTATTTGAATATTAGATAGAGAGGTTAATTAAATGGCAATTACACGTTTTCCGGTCAACGCTAAACAGCGCCCGTCAACGACCATTGAAGTAAATACCGATGCTCTAAGAGGTTCTTCAAGCGATAGCGACAAGTCTCTTATGCTTGTTGGTCAGGCCAATGGTGGCCAACCGGGCGTAGTCTATGAAATTAAAAACTATGCCATTGCAAAACAAGTATTTCGTTCTGGCGATTTGCTTGACGCGATTGAACTTGCTTTCAACCCTTCCGACTCCGCTTACTCTGCTGGCACTATTTTGGCAGAACGGGTTGGCTCGGCTAAGCAAGCTAGTGCAACCAACAAAGGTTTGAGCATTTCATCACAGCAATATGCCGCTGATACAAACCAAATTCAGGTTGGGTTGCGTAAGAACACTTTGACTAACGCGTATGACCTGCAAGTTGTTTCCCAGCTTGACAAGTATAACTTCACCTATGCAAGTCTTGGCAATTTGTTTACGGTTGCTTATAGTGGTGACGCTCCTTATGCAAGCATTGAAGTTAAGACGGACGAAAAAGCTTCTGCGCCTGCAAGCACAGCTTCTACCCCAGCCGCTTCTGGTGATGAAACCACAACCACCACAACTTCAACCACGACAACTACCGCGGCTGATACCAGCGCGCATCAGGCAACCTTCCTTATTCTTAAAGCAGGTGCCGACAAGGATAGTGCAACGGTTGCCGGTCAGTTCCAGTTTGGGCTTGGCGCGTATACGTATGTTGGTGCATTGGTAAGTGACATTAACAAGATTGACGGCTTCTCCGCCGCTTACTTTGCTGGTACAAACAAGACCAAGGTTGATACGAAGTATATTGACGCCTTGGCTGAAACCCAGCTCGATGCAGACGGTGTTCCAGTAACTTCACTTGGTGGCGATATTGTCAATGCAATTCAGTATGACTCAGTTGTTTCTGCTACTTATGACCCCGCTAAAGGTGAACCAGAAGTTCAGGCACTGACCACTCTAGCTGGTGGTTCGGATGGTGAAATCCCTACGACATGGGCTACTGAAATTTCAAACTTCCGTGACGAAGCTGGTTACTATCTGGTTCCGCTTACAGCTGATGAAGCAATTCACGCCGAAGCTGTTGCCTTTGCAGACGACCGCTCTAACAACGGTAACCCAACACGTGTTATCCTTGGTGGTGGCACGAACGAAAGCTTGAAGCAGTCCACAGTACGTGCTTCACAACTGCGTGACAAGCGGACGGTATTGGTTGCAAACTCAGGTACTCGTTTGATGAATAACGGTACCACAAAAGCCCTTCCGGGTTACGAGATTGCGGCTATGCTTGGTGGTTTGGCAAGTGGTGTTCCGATTGGTGACTCTATCATGAACAAGGGGCTTGACCTTTTGAACATTGACCAGAAGTTCACCTCAGACGAACTTGACTTGTTGGATATTCAGGGTGTTGTTGCTCTTGAATATGTACGTAACCGTTCAAGCCTTATCTTCCGGGTAACGGACGATATTACCACTTACGCTGACACGGAAGACCCTATTGCGGGTATCCAAAGTGCTGGTGAAGCTTCTGACTTCTTTGTTGTTGACCTACGTGAAATGCTTGACTCAACATTCTTGGGACAACGCATTACCGTTGGTGCCGCAAAGGAAATCAAGACCGCTATCATTTCGTTCTTGACATCAGAAGCGTCTGTTGGTACTATCATGGACTTTGACGAGTCTCAAATCTCCGTTGTCATCAATGGTAATGAAGCAAACATTAGTTTGGTTATTGTTCCTGCTCTTGTTCTCCGCAAGATTAAGGTCAACGTAATCTACACTAACGAGACTATCGAAGCTTAATAGGAGGGCAATATGGCTTACTTAGGTACAAAATCGCGGTGGGGCGGTGCCGCACAGCAAACAATTTCCGCCAACATGATTGAAATTACCTATGACGGTAAGAAGCTTGGCCGTGCACAAAACGCCTCCTCTGAAATTCAGTATGGTACACAGGGTGTTTACGAAATCGGTGACATCTTCCCGCAAGAACACGTTTACCTGCGTTATGAAGGTACACTAACTCTTGAACGGGCTATGCTGAGCAAGAACTCATTAGCTGACATGGGTCTTGCTGGGCTGGGTGCAGACATTCTTTCAACTGGTACGGTTAATATCGTTATCAAGGACAAGATTAATGGTGGGCGCATTATTGCCGCTTACCTTGGCTGTACTGGTCAGAATTACAGCTTGCGTGTCGAAGCGAATAACATTGTTTCTGAAACATTGAACATGGTATTCTTGAAAGCAAGCACAGTTGAGTCGTAAGATATAAGATAAAAAGTGGGGCGTAAGCCCTATTTTTTATGCCATAATTTGAATAGTATGTGTTATAATTATTACATGGAGGTGTATATGCTGAAACGATTAAAGCTTAGTTTTGTCCAAGCGGTTCAGGTTCGTAGAGACAGAATTAGCCATACAAGAGGTTATATTGCGAATAAATATAACATAAGCAGAGCACTTGTTACTAAAACCTGCAAGTACACGGACACTGAGCTGTTGCAGATGTACAGTGACTACTCTAACAAGGCTTTCGACTATATAAAGATTGGTAACATAGACGAGTGGGACGATTTGTCTGCCGGACGTATCATAATTGAGTATACTGCTGGCGCATTATGTGGTGGCAGAGCAGAGGTATCAACCTACTACCTGCTTCATACTCACTTTGTCCCGTCATTTTCCACGCTAACAAAAGATAGCAAAGAAGCGCTTATATCCCGCGCACTTTTAGAAACAGGACACAAAGAAGTAACAGTTGCCCTTGTTGGTGATGATGGATGGCTTGACAACAAGTTTATGGCTGTTGCAGACGGAGTAAGGTACTCATGGCGGGAACTATCGGACATTCCAGAAATTAGAACTATATTAGAAGCATAAAGGGAGATTACTAATGGCTAAGCCAACATATGCAGAAGTGCTAAAAAAGGTTACTGAATTGGGTGTTGACGCCCTAGAACCAGAAGAAAAAGTTATACTAAAGTATGGCGGTCCAGAAGAAAACAAAATGGTTAATACGGATAACTACTCTGAAAATGATATGGAGAATATCCGTACTAAACAGCAGTACAAGGTTCCACTTGATGCTACTGAAAAGACTGTTCTTGCTGGTAAAGATATTGACGAAAAGAACAAGCTAACAGACGTTATCATTGGTGGCCAAAATGATATTTGGGAAAAGACCTATGATTACACAGATGACGGCGGGCTTAAATTTACTATTGCTATCAAGGCACCAAACATTGTCGAAGAGGGCATGATTGCAAGTAAGGTTCAACGCTATCTAGGGGGCACTGCTGTTTATTGGGACGACTACACAAATGGGGTTTACCGGGCGCTTTCATTAATCCGAGTGTGTGGTAAGAAAGTCCCAGACGTATTTAAAGATGACGAAAGAATTTATGCCGTTACAGCAAACTGGCTGTATCAGATTGGAGTAGACTTTGCCGAGTGGCAGTCTTCCTTTCGATACTAGAATTAAACGGGCAGGTGGCATTAAGATTATTGCCAGAATGCCTTATGCAAGAAACCAGTGGGCAATTATGCGGGAGTTCAACGCATTACCCAGTGAAGACGGTACCTATCGTACATTGAATAGGTACCAACAGTTGTTTCTACTAGAGGAGAAGAAGTTGGATATTGAAGAATTAAAGCGGGCTGAAAAGGGCATTGATGATGATGATGCTAAGCAGTTCTACGATAATGAAACCTCTTGGTGGGACGACCCAGAGCATAATGGTCTGTTTGATGATGACCCTCAAACGGACGAAGAGCTCGCTGACGCCTTAGATAAGTTCATTGATGATGACACCCGGGCAAAGCTTGACGCTAAGATGCAAGCTATGCAGGATAATGAAACAACTCCTGATGCAGATATTCAAGAAGAAATCAAACGCCGCAAAGACATGGTTAGCCAGTTAGTTAATAGCCCTGAAAAACTCACGAAGTACCGCAAAGCGCTTCGTGAAAAAGAACAATATACGCCAGAAGATGACGAAGCACCTGCTCAAAGTGACGAACAGAGCAGACTTGCTAAATTAGCATTAGAGAACACAATGAAAGCTATCAATGGTGGAAAGATTTAGGTGAACTGGTTTGGCTGATAAACGAATAAACTTCAAATTAAACTTGCGGGACGAAGCCGCTAGACAGTCCATAGATGGTCTATCCAAGTATATGGAAGATACGCTTGAAAAGGCGGCAACAAGAGCAATACAGTCTGCATTTTCAAAAACGTCTTTTACTTTTTCCGGGGGAGTGACTGGTTACAGCCCTTCTGGTAATGGTGGCGGCAGTGGCGTTTTTGCTAATGGCCGCGGCGGTGGTGTAGGTACCGGAGGTATTGGCACGTACCGAGAACGCCAAAGCTCAATGGGTGCTGGTGACTTTACTCACAGCACCTTCTTTGGCAACAACTCATTTAACACTGAAATGCGCAACGTTACCCGTGTTATGAGTTCTCTTAATTCCGCTATGCGGCAACGTCAAAGCATCATTGATAAAGGCTCCCGCACTGGGCATATGTCCTATAATGACAGCATTCGTATTGATAATACTAGTGATAGTATTAATAAGCAAAACGGGGGATTTGCCTCTGCTAAAAGAGATTATAGTGGCCGTCTCGGCGAAATTCGTAACAACAACTTAAACCTTGAAAACAGGATTTCCTCCGCAAACGCTATGGGAGAAAACACCCAGCAGTTACGTCTGGAATTGAAGCAAGGCCGCGAACTTGCCAACGCATACCAAAAGTACATTGAAGCAATTAATCAAGCCACTGACGCGATTAAGACACAGGACGTTGCGGTTAATGGCACTGGCGAGACAAGCAAGGGTTGATTTGGCCTTACCAAGACTGAGACTGGTATCAGTGTTGACCCAGAACGTGGCACACTTGCTTAC
>Ga0172378_10001809_pt1 | contig 19833 bp, 12 predicted proteins | sample GrowelOW332metaG_FD_119755 | JGI IMG/M metagenome (GOLD analysis project Ga0172378, IMG submission 119755) | Groundwater microbial communities from an aquifer near a municipal landfill in Southern Ontario, Canada - Pumphouse #3_1 metaG | ecosystem: Environmental > Aquatic > Deep subsurface >... | reverse complement strand
TAGATCATCGGCTTGTCGAAGATGGGGAGCAGCTGCTTGCTGGTCACCATCGTCAGCGGATAGAGTCTGGTTCCGGATCCTCCGGCTAAGATAATACCTTTCATATGTTATTCTTCCTTTATCTATTAATGATAATACATAGGAAGTTAAAAAGCATTTTGGTTATTGCTGCTATCGATGTTTTTTGTATCAGCTGAATATATAACTCTTATAGTAATTATAAGTAGCAGATCTTTGTATTTTTTACAAAGATTATAACTAAGTGTTTGCTTATAAAAATAAGCAAGTCTATTGTTCGTGAGATTTAAAATTATTTAAGGAAAAGTAGTTTTATTGATAATCTTTTTTCAAAGAATAGATTTTGTTTTTGATGGCCAGAAATCTTATTATTCCTAAATTATGATATTAAATAGGGAAGTTCTAAAACCAAAACATATTTGACATAAAAAGAGGACATTCATATTTGATATTGCTCTAAACAATAATAAATAAAAGATGTTTAAATAAAAAATATATGGAAAAATCATCATATTGGAAGAACACAGTTTCAATCGATAATCCTAATAAAGCCAGAAGAATTATTGCTGGCCTCTTGGATTTTGTTCTCCAAATTATTATAAGCTGTGTCCTGTTTGCCTTTATTGTTCAACCTGTGGCAGAAACGATTCCCCTGTATTATCAAAGTAAAATCAGCTGTCAGACTATAATGGTAGATAGCGGACTATATGAAAAAAAAGATACTGAGATACTTAAGATCTATAACTGTGATTATACTAACGAAGAACTTGACGGACGCTTGGACTCTTTTTATACGAAATATGACACTCCGGATGCCTATATTTCTTTGAAAAAAGAGCAGATAAACAAAGCTGGCAGCGAAGATGAGAAACTTTTTTCAATCGATTCACAGACTGGAAATGTAATGATGATTGAAGATAAGAAAGATTCCGACAGTATGACTTCCTGGCTTAGGAACTCTATAGATGAAGCTTTAGTTGATGTGCTGCAGGTTAAGCAAGAATGGCGGGATTCTTACACAAATATGATTAAAGGCCTCTTACTTTTGGTTGTAATATCTTATATTTTTTCCTCATTGATCATCTATTTGTTTCTTCCTCTGATCCTAAAAGGTAAAACAGCAGGCCATAAACTTATGGGTTTAAGCGTATATTCGGTAAAGTATGACAGTATAAGTCTTAGACCATGGGAAACTATTTTTAGATATGTGGTCTTTTGTTTTCTAAATCTTATATTCGGGGTTTTTACATTAGGGATAATACCGTTGGCTTCCTTCCTTTTCGCTATTTATAACCATAGACAAGCTTACTTTCACGATTTAATTACCAAAACACGTCTGGTTTCAACAAGCGAGAAAGAAGATGAAGGATTGGATAGTTTCGCTAAAAAGGCTCTTCATATGGAGAAGGATAATTATGTGGTATAAGAATGTAGATTTATTTAACGTGGCTGAGATGAAATATGATGCTGAGAATATGGCATTTTCACTTTTAAGAGTCCCTGAATCCTGTGAGAAGAATATGCAGGAGCAGGGCAGAAACATGAACAGATGCTCTATAGGAGTCGAATTCAGATTTGAAATCAAAGATGAGGTTACTTTTATTTTAAAATCTAAGAATCCTGAAGGCACAAACTGTTATCTTTATTATGGCGATGTTCAAGGTCCCTGGGATCAGTCGGCATTTATTGTAGGTAAAGATAATAAAAAGATATTTGTTAAGAAATATAAGTCAACAGAAAAACAGGTAGATGTTATCAATAAACTGAAAGACCAAAGGTATCCTTCTTCTTTATATAGACTCGTCTTTGATGGGACCGAAGTTCAGCTTGTAGATATTATATGGTCTTCAAAGACAGATAAGAAACCATCTGAGAGCAGAGGAAGAATTCTTTTTTATGGTTCTTCGATTACATCAGGATCGATAAGTTTTCTTCCGATGGAATCTTTTACCTATCTTTTAGGTAAGCATTTAAAAATGGATGTTATAAATAAAGGCTTTCCAGGAAGCTGCCGTATGGAGAAAGAAGTCGCCGATTACCTTTCGTGCTTAAAGGATTATCAGATTGGAATCATTGAACTTGGAATCAATGTTATAGGAGAATGGGGAAAAGAGCGATTTAAGGATGCAGTTTCGTATTTCCTTAAGCGAATTGTTTTTTTTAATCCAGACAAGAGATTTTATGTTACGGATATTTTCTCATATTTTAATGAGTGTTGTTCTGCGGTGACAGATGAAAAAGTATCCGACTTTAGGAACGTGGTCTCTAACGAGTGTTCTTTGTTGAAAAATAATAATGTAACATATATATCAGGAGACAGATTGCTGTCAGATAGGAAGAATATATGTGCGGATTTAGTTCATCCTGACATTGATGGCCATAAAGAAATATATATGAATTTTGCCGATATTATTGGGAAGGAACATGTTTAATAAGTTTTCTAATTCTAAACATCGTCGATCATTCTGGTATCAGATATTGGTATTTCCTATTATTTTCATTCTGCTTTTAATCGTGTCTATATCAATAATATATAGAAACAATCAGTCTTACTCTTATTCTTTTCAAGATGAGACTAGCAATAAGATGAAAGACAATGTTGATAACTCGTTTAAGACTATCAACAATTCTATTGCCACTTTCTTTGATGATCCTTCTTTTCAGAAGACGGCTATCAGTTACAGGGAAGACAATGAGGAATATATTGAAGATATAAGTGATAAGTTTAATTTATTTCTCAACTCTAATTCTTTGTTTTCTCCTGGCCTTTTGTTTTATCCCTGCGATGATACTTTTTCAAGCGTCAGCATTGATAGTTCTGTCTGTATAGATGTTGATCCGATTATCCAAAGTTCAAATTTTGATTCAATGGTTGAATCCGCAAACAATAAACTTAGCGGTCGCTCGAGCACTATATTTTATAACAAAGTTGTTTATAGCGAAGGGGAGAGTACTAATCTTTTTGCCTTAGGAAAGAACATCATTTCTTTCGTATCTTCTTCGGAGACTTTTTATAAGAGAATCGGGATTGTCTTTGTCTTCTTCCATAAATCAAATGTGGTAGCCTCTATTAATCCTACCGGTAAGCTTCCGGGTATGGAGGCCTGTATATACAAGAATCAGGAGCAGATATTTACCAGCAATGAAGACTTTGATTTTTCTAGTACTTATAATTCTAATTATCGTCACGTTAGTAAGAATCTATCTTTTGATAATTGGGTGATTGATGTCTGCTATAATAATTCTCAGATTCTTGATAATATAAGTCTATCGGTGATTCTGATGACCTCGATTTCTTTATTTCTTTTAGGTTGTTATCTTTTTGTTGTTATTTATATTCAACGCAAATATCAGAAATCACTTTCGTATTTATTTGGTTCTTTTTTCAGAATCAGAAAGAATGGACAGAATTCTTTAGAGATAGAGGATACGGGGGATGCTGAAGTAGATAACGTTATTAATTCATATAATTCCGTTGTCAGAGACGTCATTTTATTAAATAAGAAGGTTGACGAAGAGAAAAACAGGGCTTTGACTTTAGAGGTTGAGAATACAAGTTTCAGCTTAGATTCTCTTTATACTCAAATTAATAAACACTACATTATCAATGTTTTATCGATAATCCGTTCTCTTGTTACGCTTAAAAAATATAAAAAGGCTAGCAGTGTGATAGAAAATTTTTCTAGGTTTTTACGCTATTCGTTGACTATAGATAAGTATTCTAATTTTAAAGAGGAGATTGAAAATGCCAAGACGTATCTTAACATCCAAGAAATACGTTATCCGAACATTTCTTTTTCTTTTGATATTGATGAGTCTCTAGATCAGGTGGAATTGCCCAAAGTGATTCTTCAGCCTGTTTTAGAGAATTGTTTTACTCACGGGCTTAAAGATGGTGTCGGGCACATTCATGTTTCTTCTTTCAAGAAAGAGGATTTTGCTGTTATTCAGGTGTCTAATGACAATGAGGAAACTATAGATCTGGAACAGATACAGAAAGTCAATGATATTCTATCTAGCTGCAAAGTCCTTGATAAAAAACATGTCAATAAAGCCGATGGGGATCATAATCACATAGCCTTATTGAACATTGTTAAAAGACTTAAGATCGACAATCCTCAATCTAAGATCACTATTGAGGTTTCTAAAGATAACAAGGTAGTGGTATCTCTATATATCCGAATTAAAGGAGGTCGGCAGTAATGTTAAAGGTATTTCTGCTTGATGATGAGAAACTCATCATTGATGAGCTCAAGCAAATAATCAATTGGGGAAAATATGGATTTCAGGTTATCGGATGGGAAACAAACAGCCGTAAAGCTTTTGTGCAGATAGCTAAGCTTAAACCTCATCTGGTAATCTCTGATATCAATATGCCCAACGTCAATGGTCTATCGCTTTTTGAGCGAGTTAGAGAAATCAATCCTCTGATTAATTTCTGCTTTCTCTCGGCTTACGATTATTTTGAATATGTGCAAGAGGCTCTGAAACTTGGGGCTATTAACTATCTTAAAAAGCCTATAGATGTTGATGAGCTGATACTTATGCTTAAACGGATCAGTGATAATTTTGATGAGGAATTTTCTGAGAAACTTTATGAGGCTGCTATTTCAAGGCAGTATATAGAAGCAGATCCATATTTTCAAAGCCTGTTCGAGAATAACGCCTTTATTAAGGCGAATCAATTATACAGGATAGTTACTTTCTCGGATTTTAATTCTGACTATATTGATGAATCGAAACTATCGTCAAAAGGCTTTTATCTTTTATATAAGGAAAAAAGGCTTCATATTTATTTGGTTTACGAATGTGACTTAGCATATCTATCTATTCTAAATACTAAATACAATATGGCAATTGGAATCAGCGAAGAGTTTTCAGATTTTTTTAAAGTAAGTAATTATTTCAGGTTCTCAAGAATTGCTGCCTATCAGTCATTTATTACCGGTAAAAACGAAATAACTATTGTGAGTAAAAATCCTAAGCTTGAAGTACTGCTTTCCGAAATAAACGAAGCATCGAATATTTATGAACTGCAGATGGTTATAAGCAGATTGAAGGAAAGAATTGTTTCATACGATATCAAGTGTTATGATTTGCAGGCCGTTTATCGTATTGTAATGTTTAATTTTGTTAAATTCGGGATTCTTCCTTTCGATTACAAATTCGAAGAGATTTCTGTTATCAATAACTATTTTGATTTGGATTCTTTTGTTAAAGAAATGAATTCGTTTTTTGTAGAAAACACAAATCAGACGGATGATGTATCGGTTATAGATTCGATAAAAAAAGAAGTTGAGAACAATATATCCGAGCATTACTCCCTTTCTTATTTTGCGGACAATTACCACTATAATCTTTCTTATCTGTCTCAGCTTTTTAAAAAGGAAACTGGATGTTCTTTTACCGAATATGTAACCAATGTAAAGATGAATGTCGCAAAGAGTCTGATAATAAATAATGGCGAGCTGTCTCTTTCACAGATATCTGAACAGGTTGGTTATAAAGATTATTATCACTTTTCTAAGATGTTTAAGAAAATAAACGATGAATCCCCCAGCGATTACGCTAAAAGAAATCATATGAAAATATAAAAAAGACAAATTCATCGTAAAGTTAATCCATTTTTCTAATTTGAATCAGTTTTTATACTTAATATATATGGAACAGCAAGTAAATATAAATACTCTCGGGTTTAAATCGAGACTCCTGATGGAAAAAGAACAGAAACGCAAGCAGAAAGAAATGAAGCGTTTTGTTCAGCAGATCAATCCTTTATCGGTTAAGCAGAAGGCTAAGATCAAAGGTTCTTCTATATGGTCTAACAGATCAATATATTTAATGCTTCTTCCGGCTTTGGTGCTTTTAGGTATATTTGCTTACGCTCCGATGTATGGAGTTATTCTGGCTTTCAAGGAATATTCACCTCGAGCTGGAATTATCGGAAGTAACTTTATAGGTTTGGGAAATTTTGAGACTATATTTGCACTGGATGGATTCTGGACCGCCTTTAGAAACACGATTGTGATAAATGTGCTTAAACTGATTTTCTCTTTTCCGGCTTCTATTATTCTAGCGGTTATGCTAAATGCGGTCAAAAATAAATTCTTTAAAAACACTCTTCAAACATTTGTCTACCTTCCTCATTTTGTCTCATGGGTCGTTGTTTCTGGTCTGATATTTTCTTTGCTAGATGAAAAGAGCGGCAGTATATTTAATCTTTTTAAAAGCATGGGTATAGAGCTGAATGTGTTTACTGATGGGAATCAGTTTTTGTCTTTACTGGTAGTAAGCGACATCTGGAAAGAAGTCGGATGGGGGGCCATTATTTATCTGGCGGCTTTATCTGGTATCAATGCTGACCTTTATGAAGCGGCTGAAATCGACGGAGCTAATAAATTTCATCAGTTTTTCCATATTACTCTTCCTCAGCTGATGCCTACTATTTCTATCATGCTTATCTTAAGGGTCGGAGGATTGATCGGAGGAGGATTTGATCAGATTTTCAATTTATACAATACGACTGTCTATCCGGTGGCAGATGTTTTAGATACTTTTATCTATAGGAACGGAATCAGAAATTCTCAGTTTGCTTTGGGAACTGCTGTCGGGCTTTTTGAGAATATAGCTAACATTGTTCTTCTTCTTAGTGCTAACAGGATTGTTTCCTTTATTAACAGGGATGATAACTAAAGTATGAAAATAACAAATATTACAGGTACATTTAATGGAAAGCCTATAAACGAAATTGATGAACATGATTTAGGCAATCTTAATAGAGTAGAGCATTTGGATAACAAGTCTTTAGAGTTAATTTATGAAAACGGAAAGATGATAATTCAAGGACATAAACAAACTCTTGTTCTTAATAATGGGTTGGTTGTTCCGTTGAAGGCCGGTTATTATAACGAACCTAAAAGCAAAAAAGAATTTGCGGATATACGTTTTAAGAACAAACTTAGGCCGACCCCAGGTAAATTCTTTCATTATCTGAATATTGTTCTGCTTCTGATAATTGCTTTTACAATGATTTACCCCTTCTGGGAAATCTTTGTTAAATCATTTATGTCAGATAAGGACATTATCACCTCTACTAATTTCTTCTGGCCCCAGTCTTGGCAGTTAGATGGGTATATAACGATCTTTACTGACAAGACGTATAATTTTGGGCGTGCCTTTTTAAATTCAGTTTTTGTTACAGTACTGACAACTGTATATCAGTTAATAATAACTACTTTGGCTTCTTACGCTTTATCTAAAAAAAATCTGCCCGGAAGGAAAATACTTAATTTCATATTTATTTTCACTATGTATTTCGGAGGAGGGCTTATTCCTTACTTCCTCATTATTAAATCATTGGGTCTCTATAACACTATCTGGGTTCTTATTGTTCCATCTTTTATTTCCGTTTATAACGTTTTGATTATGAGGAGTTTTTTTGCCACTTTTCCAAAAGAGTTGCTAGAATCGGCTAAGATTGATGGAGCGGGTGAATTCAAGACTTTCATAAAGATTGTCCTACCTTTATCTAAAGCGGTTTTAGCCACGATTGCTTTATTTATTGCTGTCGGTGTCTGGAACAACTGGTTTACTACTATGCTTTTTATTCAGGATGCTGATTTAAGACCCATGGCTTACGCTCTTCAGGTAATAATTGAAAAATCTAGAAATGCTTCTACCGAAACCGGAGTGGGGCAGGTACTTATAGGAGAGTCTGTTCAGTACGCCGCTATTATTGTTTCGACTGTCCCGATATTAGTCATCTATCCGTTCTTACAGAAGTACTTTACTAAAGGCGTTATGATTGGTTCTATAAAAGGGTAATATTTCAAATTGAAAGGAATATATATATTATGAAAAAGAATGTTCTTCTTCCTGTTTTTCTTACATTTGCCTGTCTACTCTGTTCCTGTGGCGGGAACAGCAGCCTCGCGTTTAATTCTAATGGCTCAGATGAATCGGGCTCATCGGAATCTAATATGGATCCTGATCAGGTAGTGTTAAAACCTGATGAGTATGATTCTAACGGCAGGCTTTTGATATCTTTTTTTGGTATTGATTTAGATGATCTTCAGTCTCCGACTAAAGATACTAAGGAGATAGTCGATTATATCCAAAATAAATTTAATGTCACTTTTACATATATAAATGGTGCCGCATCAAGCTGGGACACCATCCTTTCTCAGAACATCGGCATCGATGATGTTCCTGACGTATTCTTCCACGATGCTTATGAACCTTCTTACTCTAGCTGGCTTAATGATCACTATTTGTTTAATTACGGAAGATACCTCGATCAATACCCTAATTTAAATGCAGCTTTTAATCGTTTTCCTATTCAGAAGCTAAAGACATATCTAGGAGGAGAACTTTATTCGTTTCCCCTAGTCTGCGATGAAACGGTCGATAATGATGTTATTAATGCCCATTCGATTTATTATCGTCGTGACTGGTATAATTCTTTAGTTAAGAAGGGCTTTAGACCTTCTTCAGGGAGAGAGCTGAAAGATCCTGAGGATTCGGATTTCAGTTATTTGAACTGGTACGATCTTCTCGACGGATTCACTAACGGTGATCCGGACGGCAACGGAATAAAAGATACCTACGGCTATATTATGACTAAAGAGGGAGGCCTTTACTGGTGGTATCCACTTCTTTCGATGTTCAATGTTCAGCCTAACGGCTGGCATTTAAATAGTGCTACCGGAGAATATGAGCCAGATAATTCTTCTTCTGCTATGAAAGAAGCCCTGGATTGGATCAGCGATATGTTCGATAAGGGTTTCATTAATTCTAATTACGCTACAACCTGCACTCAGTCGCAGATGAAAAATGAGTTTGTCAACGGGCAGGGTGGGATGATGGTTTTCAATTCAAACTATGGGCAGGCCAGAGGTATATATGATCTTATGGAATCCTCAAGAAATGGCAACGATATGATAGATGTGGTCAGAGGATTGCCTATACCTACAAATAAATATGGGAATAAGACTATGTTTGGCCATAAAAACAATTATGGGTATCGCGCTATCTGCAATGATTTATCAGTTAAAAAGAAGAAAGTTATTCTTTCGATTATGGATTGGATGCTTTCTGATGAGGGAAAGACGGTTATGGATTACGGACTTGAAGGAGTCCATTACGATCTTGTAAGCGGCAAAATCGTATCAAAACTTGGCAAGGATTCTGATGGGTATGATAAGACCCTGTACTCAACTGATGTCGCTCCAGGCATCTATCGTCTTCACGGGCTTGTTTCGTGGTCGACTCCTCTCCAGGAAGAATATAAATATCAGGATGTTCACGAACAGATGATCAACAGCTTTGATAAAAATGATCTTGTTCTTGATCCTCTGGCTTACGCCAACGCTGGAAAGGACTTTTCTATCACTAAATCTACTTTAGAGGATATGGCGGAGACGGCCTTTAAGAATATTGTCAGCAAGACAACTTCTGATAACAGGAATTCTACCTGGAATACTTTTGTTAAGAAATACAACACTACAGGAAGTTCGTACATCACAGCGATGAACGATTCGGCCTCGGAATGGACTGAATAATTATGAAGATAAAATTTCAGGCGGCTATTTTACCTCTCGTGTTATTTTCTCTTATGGGCTGTTCATTATCATCTTCGGCTTCTTCCTTTTCGTCAGAGATTGGAGGTACTAATAAACCTTTTGAGAGTGTTGTCAGCCAAGAGGCTGATGCTTCTTTCGCCTTTGCTTCTTCTTTAAATAGTGAAGAGGAACTATACCCTTTTTCAACAGGGACTACTTATTATTTCTCATCATCGTCTTCTGAAACAGGTGACGGTTCTATCACTAAACCTTTCAATTCCTTAGAGGATATAAGTAAGCTGATTTTTGAGCCGGGGACAAGTGTATTATTTAAAAAAGGTGATACCTTTAAAGGTAGCATTTATCTTGAAAGTATCTCTGGATCTGATACAAATCCAATTACTTTTGCGAGTTATGGAGAAGGGAAAGCACCTGTTATTGATGGGCCTAGCGAAATTTCTAGCGTGGATGACTATATGTCGACTTTACATTTTGAGAAGTGTAGTAATTTGGTTGTTCGCGACCTTAATGTTAAAGTGTATGGACCTAATAGACTTGAGCAGCCCGGCGTATCTACTACAGGCATCCTGTTCAGTTACACTTTTGCCAAAGAAGAAAAATTTAAGAATATTTACTGTATAAATAATTCGGTGATGGGGAACGGAACTCAATCTAACACTTGGGGCATCACTTTGCAATCAACGGAGTCTTCACCTTCTAACACTCCTCACAAGATTGTTGATAACGTTAATTTTAAATATAATGTTACCCACAATTTTGGCCGCAGCGGTATTCATTCAGGAGGCTGGCTTAATTCTTCGCCTAAAAACGGAAATAATGCCTTTATGGACATTTTTACCAATCTATATTTTGACCATAATACTGTTTACGATACTGGGACTATAGGGTTATATATTTTAGCCTGCACTGACTCGACGATGAATTACAACACTATCTATAACACGGGTTTATTTGATTCTAATCAAATTATGGAAGGTGAGTGCGGTATCATGGCTATCGGCTGTGATAACTGTGATGTTATGTTTAACGAAGTATTTAATGTATACGATCAAGAAACTGGTTATGATGCTATGGGAATTGATATTGACTGGAATACTAATAATGTCAGGGTCATGTATAATTATTGCCACGATTGTCAAGGGCCCGGAATCGGAACTATGGCTAATCAGAATAGTTTTATCGTTAATAATAGAATAGAGAACTGCCATGGCGATACTAATCACCCTGGGGCTATTTCCATCACAAACTACACTTCTAGATACGAATGTGTAGAAGATAATATGCACTCGGTCAAGAATCTGATGATTTCGGATAATTTAGTCATTCAAAATGATTCTAAGACATTGTTTTTAGTCTCTAACAGTAATGGCGATACTGATTTTTCTGGTAATCAGTTTAATAGCAATCATCTTATTTACACCGGTGACAATGTTAAAGGTACTTTCTTTGTCAGTGTTGATCCGGAACTGGCTTGGTATAAATTTGATTCTAACAAGTATTTTTCTAATGACACAGATTCATTTAGAGTTCTTGAGTCTACCCCAGCAACGGAAATAAACATCGAGGATGGAGCTGTGCCTTATGTTTTTTCTAGAGAAGATAATTTCAAAGCCTGGCAGCAGAGAGATTTGAATTCTACTTATCAGGCGATATCTTCATCATTGCCTAGCCTTGTCAGGCAAGGCACAGCTAGTTATGATAACGGGAAGATCAATCTGTCATGGACAGATAATTCTATCGGGGAAGTCTGGCACTTTAATATCTACGATGTTAAGACCAATGAAGATGTTTCGTATATTAATATGCTCGGCGAGTCTTTTGATCACACGTTTTCTTTTACTCCTTCAGTTAAAGGACTTCACAGACTTGTAATTCAGCCGGAAAGCGATGAAGGCGTTTTAGGCTTTGCCTATATTATTGAAGTCAATTTATAATCTATGGAAAACGAAGAAAATAATCTGGGGTATTTTGACGAGGACAAGAGGGAATATGTAATTAAAAACATGTTTCCTGTCCGACCTTTGAAAAACTATCTTTTCAATGATAAAGTAGTTTCCTCGCTAGATCAGTTCTGTTTTGGACTTACTAACGGGCTGACATCTAAAGATTTTCGGCCACTGACATCTGAGGAGAGGCTTGTCTATGTTAAAGATAAGGATTCAAATTGCAGTTATTCTGCGAATAGAAACTATAATAATCTTCCTTTTGAAGAGTTCTCCTGCCATGTAGGTATCGGATACAACAGAGTAGTTTCTAAATACCAGGGCTTGGAGAGTGAATTTGCGGTTCTTATACCTAAAGATGATTTTGTAGAACTTAGCAGGATTATTCTTAAAAATTCTACCGATAAGGTTAAACACCTTTCTATCTATTCGCTTATCAAGCCACACATCAATGTTACCTGGCACACTCCTTATACTAAGCCGAGTTTTAATAAGAGCATTAACGGAATCTTCTATTCTCATACGGGGTTTGATTTACAGGAAAAATACGTTTATTCCTGTTATAGAAGTGACAGCGATATTAAGGCTTTCGAACTTAGCGAACGTTTCTTTAAAGGTACTTATAATTCCTATGCCGATCCTATAAGCCTTCATCAAGAGAAGCTCGGTTCGAGAATTATCTCTTTTGAAGATCACCTTTTAGGTGTTCTTCAGTTTGAAATTGATCTTCTACCTCATCAAATTAAGAAGATTAATCTGGCGTATATTCTTTCGGATTCAGCTGAGTCTATTAAAAAGCTATCTAATAAGTATGGCAGTGATATTCAATTTGAGAAGGAACTAGCGTATTTAAAAATTCAGCAGGATAAGCTAGAAGATTCATGTAGGATTACCACTGATGATAAGTATCTGGATATCATGGTTAACACTTATCTTAAAAGGCAGATATCACTTGGTAAAACCTGGGGAAGAGTTTATGGTAAGGGATTTAGGGATGTTATGCAGGATGTCGCAAGTTTTGTGTCTTTTGATGTAAAGATGGCCCGCGAAAGAATTATTAATACTCTAGCTTATTTTAAAATCGACGGAAACGCTTTAAGACAGTTTGACCCTATCTATGACTATCCTTATAGAGACGGACCTAGCTGGGTTCCTCAAACTGTGCTTACTTATATTAATGAGAGCGGAGATTTGTCGATACTTGATGAAAAAGTTGGGTATTATCAAAGCCAGGTAGAAGACACTGTTTTCGAGCATATAGTCAGAGGACTTTATTTCCTAACTGATAATAAAGGCGCTCACGGGCTCTGCTTATGGGGCGGAGGAGACTGGAACGATTCGATGAATAACTGTGGGACTAAGGGAAGGGGCGAATCGGTATTCTTAACGTTAGCGACTATTAAGGCTATCGATGAGTTTTATAAAATCGTTATTATCAGCTCTAAATTTTTTGATTTAAGTAAATTAAAAAAAAGCAGAGAAGAACTGATTAAAAGTGTTAAAGGATACGGAGAAGATAAAGATCATTTAATATACGGATATAACGACTTTGGTGAAAAGGTCGGAAGTTACGATAATCCTGATTATGGAAGTATATATTTAAATCCTCAGACCTGGGCTGTATTAGCAGATATCTACTCTAAAGATGAAGCGGGTAAGCTTATGGATTTGATCGAAAGCAGACTCAGGTGCGATTTCGGATTTACTTTGGTTGATCATTCTTTTAAAAATGGTACCGATAGAATCGGAAGGGTGTCTTATTTCTTTCCGGGATGTTTTGAGAACGGGTCGGTCTATATTCACGCTAATGCGTTTAAGATAGCGGCCGATCTGAAATTGAATAGACCTGAACAAGCTTATAAAACCCTTAAACTTATCAGATACGACAATTCTTTAAATAAGAATAACGGTATGGAACCGTACGCTATTTCTAATATGTTTTTGGGCCCGGAGAGCGGTGAACTTAAGGGTTTGGCTCCGCAGAGCTGGATTACCGGTTCGGCCGGCTGGCTATATAGAGATATTACGGAAGAAATGATTGGCGTTAAAGCCGAATTTAAGGGGCTCTGTATTAATCCTTGTCTACCCAAGTGTCTTTCTTCAGTAAGAATGAAGAGAAAGTTCAGAGGTGTATATTACGATATTTATATCTATCACGATAACAGGCATCTTTTTATGGTAGACAAGAAAGTGAGACAAGGGTGTGTAATTCCTATTCTGTCAGACGATAAAGTTCATTGTGTTGAGTTTCATTATTAGAGGAGGAAATATTTATGGCATCGTTGACTTTAAAACATGTTTACAAGGTTTTTAACGAGGTAGTGGCAGTTAAAGACTTTTCTATGGAAATCAAAGATAAAGAGTTTATTGTCTTTGTCGGACCTTCCGGGTGCGGAAAGACGACTACTCTAAGGATGATTGCGGGCTTGGAGTCTATAACAGGCGGAGAGATTTTTATAGATAATAATCTTGTTAATTTTACTGACCCTAAAGACAGGGACATCGCTATGGTATTCCAAAATTATGCTTTGTATCCGCATATGACGGTTTATAAGAATATGGCTTTTTCGTTAAAGCTAAGAAAGTTTCCCTTTCAAACGACCGGCATTGATAAAAAGGCTATAAAGCAGAATAAGCGGCAGATAAAGTACCTGAAAAAAGAATACAGCGGTCTTTCGGATAAAAATTCTTTAGAGGGGAAGACTCTTTTAGAGAGAATCTCTATTATTGAAAAGGAGAATCAAGATTTTAAATCTACTCCACGCCAGATTACTTCGTATCATCGGCTTACTAACAAAGAGGTTGATGAAAAAGTAAATCAGGCAGCGAAGATGCTTGAGATAGAAGATTATCTGCAGAGGAAACCTAAGGCGTTATCTGGCGGGCAGAGACAGAGAGTAGCTATCGGAAGAGCTATTGTTAGAAATCCTAAAGTGTTTTTAATGGATGAGCCTCTATCTAATCTTGATGCAAAGCTTCGCAACCAGATGCGAGCGGAGCTGATTCTGCTTAGAAAGAGAATCAATACTACTTTTATCTACGTCACTCACGATCAGACGGAAGCTATGACTCTAGGCGATAGGATCGTTATTATGAAAGACGGAATGATTCAGCAGATAGGAACTCCGGACCAAGTTTTTAAAAAGCCTGTCAATTTATTTGTAGCTGGCTTTATCGGGACTCCGCAGATGAACTTTTTCGATGCCAGATTAGTCGATCCAAAAAATGTTGAAGTAGATGGATACACCATTAAACTGCCTTTAGTGACTTCAGATGTATTTAAAAAGAATAAAGTTGAGTGCCAGGATGTTATTCTTGGAGTGAGACCTGAGTATCTTAAGCTATGTAAAAAAACTGATGAGCACGCTTTAAAAGGGGAGATTGTCGTAGTTGAGTCTATGGGAAGTATGGTTCACCTTCACGTCAATATATCTTCTGCTAAAAATATTATCGCTATTATTCCGACTACGGATTTAGATGATGTCTCGGCTTCTTCGCTTTCTTCCGGCGAGGAAGTTTATCTGAATTTTGATATTTCGCTTATGCATATTTTCTCTAAGAAGACAGAGAAGAATCTTCTGATAAAGGAATAAGATATGGAACTGTTCAGTATAGGTGATACTCATTTCAAGCTTTCTTTTACTGTTGATGATAGCAATGTCTTGTCTTGTTATGATAAGACTGATTATCCTTTAAATTATGACCAGAAGTGGATGCTAAGAAATAATTCTAATCCCGTGGAAATACAGATATCAGGGCATCCTACTAGCCAGCATACCGGAGATAGGCATATTTTCACTAGTGAGAGTGCAACTCTTAGATATGTAGCGAAAAGTGAGATTGACCTAAAAGATGTCGAGACTCTTATCGTGGAGCAGAGGAATTCATATATAAGCGTTCATAGCCACTATGTTTTTTATAAGAAGGCTCACACTATAAGATGCTTTAATACGGTTAAGAATATATCTGGCGAGAATCTTACTTTAGAGTATGTTTCTTCTTTTGCCAAGAAGGATATCCTAGGCTATGGACACTATAATTCTTCAGAACTTATGGTTCCTCATAATTCCTGGTATTTAGAGTGCCAGTGGAAAAAGTATTCTTTAGTGGATCTTGGAGTAGTCAGTTCCAATGACTTCAAGAATTTTAAAAAATACAGTGTAGTCAATACTGGAGCCTGGTCTACTAAGTCTTTCCTGCCTATGGGTATTCTTTCTGATCCTATCAGCCGGAAGAATATTCTTTTTCAGATTGAAGCTAACGGCTCCTGGGAATATGAAATCGGCGACTTTGTTAAGAATGTCACCCTAAATCTATCCGGACCTACTTTAGAGGAAAATTCCTGGGGGAAGGTTCTTTTACCGGGAGAGAGTTTTACGACTGTTAAGGTAGCCTTGACCCAGGAAAAGAAGATGATAGATCTTTTCTCTAATATTACGGAGTATAGAAGATGTATTGTTCACGCTGATTTTGATAAAGATCTCTGCCCTATTATTTTTAATGAATATATGTTTGCCAGCTGGAACTGCCCTAGTGAGAAAACGGCTCAGGAGTTGGCTCTTACCTGTAAAAGGCTCGGGGCGGAATATTATGTTATCGATTGTGGGTGGCACGATGAACAGGAGAATCCTTTTTATTATCTAGGTAAGTGGGAGGAAAGCAAAAGTAAATATCCACACGGTTTAAAAAAGACTATGGATTATCTTAGGTCTTTAGGTCTGAGACCAGGGCTCTGGATGGAGCCGGAAGTGGTCGGAGCTAAAGGCAATGCCCATAGGATGTGGGATGACGACTGTTATTTCCAAAGAGGGAATAAGCCTCTTATTGTTTCGGATAGATACCAGCTGGATTTCTCTAACAAGAAAGTGACAGATTGGTTTTATAAGAAAATTGATGAGCTGGTTATGGCTTACGGGGTCGAGTACTTTAAGTTTGATTATAATATCGAACCCGGAGTTGGATTTGAAAAAGACGGGATGTATTTAGGCGAGGCTTTGCTTAAGCATAATAGAGCCTACCACGAGTTTATCTCTACTCTTCGTAAGAAATATCCAGAGATTATTTTTGAAAGCTGTGCCAGCGGAGGAAATAGACTTGATTACCTGACATTAAGCAATGTGAATCTAGTCTCTACTAGCGATCAGACAGATTATAGTATCTACCCTTATATTGTGTCTAATATTCTTACATCTGTTATTCCTACTCAGGCAGCTATCTGGTGTTATCCTAAAAGTGAGAAGATCGCTCCTGAGGATGTCGATTTAGAATGCATAAACATGAACATCCTGAATACTTTTGTGGGCAGGGTTCATTTAGCCAGCAGGCTTTATCTTTTGGATGAATATAAGCAGAATTTTATCAGACTGGGATTAAGTTATTATCATAAGTTCGACCATCTTAGGAATACCGGGGTTCCGTTTTTTCCTAAGGGTCTTTCGTCTATCGGGGATTCTTCTTTGGCGTTCGGATTAAGAGATTCTAAAAATGCTATGCTTCTTATTTATAACATGAAAGGTATTAAACCGATAAAAGTCTTTATCGGTAAACACTTCTCTTGTAAACTCGGAACTTTTGAAGAAGAGCTTAATACCGATTATGTGATAGAAGGCGGCTATATTATTTTTAGGCCTAAGAGAGAATTAGTGGCTCGTTTATTTGAGATTGAATATGAATAACAGTGAAAAGATATCTTTTCTAGATAGCTCTGGAAAGCCTATAAGAGCTCATGGCGGCTGTATTCTTTTTCATCAGGGTTTTTATTATTGGTATGGAGAAGATAGAGAAGGCGATACCTATATAAGGTGCTATAAGTCGGAGGATTTGACTTCATGGATTGACTGCGGACCTGTTATTACTTCGACCACCCCGAAAAAGAATATGTTCTCTTATATGACTGACGGGCTTACTAACTGTAAAGGCGGAAAGGTTAACCTTGAGAGACCTAAAGTTATTTATAATAAGCAGTCAGGGATGTTTATCATGTATGTCCATTACGAAAACGGCATTGATTATTTAGAGGCAGCCATAGGAGTGGCTTTTTCTTTCTTCCCTGATAAAAATTTTATATATTTAGGCCACTACCGGCCTTTCGGGTATATGTCTAGGGACTGTACTTTATTTGTCGATGATGATCAGAGCGCATATTTTATCAGTGCTTCTAATGATAATCTTGATCTAATGATATATAAGCTCAGCGATGATTATCTGGAAATTGATTCACGCGTAAATACTTTGTTTAAGGGTTTATCCAGAGAAGCTCCGGCTTTAATTAAACAAGGCGGTATCTATTATCTTTTTACCAGTGGTTGCACTGGTTGGTTTCCTAACCAGTGCATGTTCTCTTTTTCTTCCTCTATTGAGGGAGAGTGGAGTGAATTAATAAAAATCGGTGATATTAATACTTTTCATTCGCAGCCGGCTTTTATAATTAGATTAAATGGCAGTGTCTATTATGTCGGTGATGTCTGGGGGGGATATAATTGGGATTCGATTAAGGGTTTTGACTATGAGAGATCCACATATCTGCTTCTCTCTATCAAGCTAAATGGAAAAGAAACCGCTTTTAAACTAACTAAAACAAAAATGACAAGAAAGATATAAAAGCATTCATTTTGAGACAAAGGTGTGTTTACTAAAATAATGCTATGGTACGGTATACCAGAGAAAGGACTAATATGAATAAAAGCTTTAAGGTTTTAGTTACTTCACTATGTTGTCTTTTTGGGTTAACCTTAACAGGTTGCCAGGCTTCTGATTCTCCAAGCATCTCAGACGGATCGTCTCTTACTTCTTCTGTTACTTCAACGACTTCTGGTCTTCAGGTTACAGAATTTGATGTAGATGAGACTAAAGTGGATTCTGCTGATGTGGGAAGTGAATATACAGTTAAAAAGGTTGTTGTTAAGGCCAGCGACGGCAAGTATTATCAGACAACGGTAATTGTCAAAGATCCGTTAGGTGCTGATGTCAGTGTTACTGACAATAAGTTTACCTGTGATGTGATTGGTGAGTACACCATTACATATACAGTTTCTTTAGGAGACGCAACTCCCATTTCTAAAAGCTACAAACTTAATGTTATCGATGTCAGTGAGCCGGAGATTGTTACTACCTTAAGTGAAAATAACATTACGATGTTAGGCTCAACCTTTGATATTTCTACTATCACTGTTACTGATAACTCTAAGCAGAGTATTACTCCTGAGATATCTGTTTCTTTTAACGGAGAAAGTGTTTTACTTACTGATAATATCGTGACCTTTGACAGAAAAGGGACTTACACTATATCGGCTAAGGCTGCCGATTCTTCTGATAACGCCGTACAGCAGGATTTTAATGTTTATACGGTCATGGATAACGAAAGCGGCAAGTATTATAACAATGAGTGGTATCCGACTGAGATCAGCGATGCTTTCGCTAAGACTGGGACGCACTCTTATAAGTTTGGTATGTTTTCGAAGGCTTCTCAGTGGTTTAACGATTATTCGATGTTAGGAGATGTTAAGCTTCTTAACTGCGATAGCGCTAAGTATGTGTCTTTCTGGATGTACTGTGATTCAAAGGCGGTCGGACTAGATAATGTTTCTTTAGTTCAGAACGCCAGATATAATAAGCAGAAAGTCTACGATGTCTATGGAAATGAAGTGGCTCTCGATTGGCAGGGAAAGATAGATCTTGTCCATAATAACTGGTATCGCTTTGTGATAAGTATGACTGAGTTTGAGATGGCCGGAGAGATTCAGGATCACGCTGATGCTGATACTCAGCCTATAACCGAGTCACTTAATAGTTTCTGCTGCTACTTTAATTCCTGGGACAACGATGCCGGGAGCAACTCTTCTAAGGCCGTAGATGTCTATTTGGATGATGTAAGACTGTTAGGTGATGAAGATGATGAGGTTTACGATGTTAAACCGGTCGAGCCTTATACACTTCCTGATAACTGTGTGGCTGATTTTGAGACAGAGGATCAGATTGAGAATGTAGTTACCGATTCCTGGCAGTCGACTATAACTTATAATACTGAGACGACTTATAACAATTCAAAAGGAGCCGTCAGCTTTAAGCCAGCTATCGAATGGTCATCATTCGGCTTCAGCGATAAAAGTCTTACTATCAATTCTTTGCAAGGATATGACAAGGTTACTTCTAAGGTATATATAAAAGACACTTCAGATTCTAACGTTTATTCGGATACCACGAATCTTACTATCGATGTTAAGTTTGATAAAGAGGGAAGTGTTATTTATTCTAAGACAGTCGCTAAGGCTAACGAATGGTTTGATTTAGAG
>Ga0172378_10001808_pt1 | contig 19834 bp, 17 predicted proteins | sample GrowelOW332metaG_FD_119755 | JGI IMG/M metagenome (GOLD analysis project Ga0172378, IMG submission 119755) | Groundwater microbial communities from an aquifer near a municipal landfill in Southern Ontario, Canada - Pumphouse #3_1 metaG | ecosystem: Environmental > Aquatic > Deep subsurface >... | reverse complement strand
GTGAAGGGGGGAACAAATGCCATCATCGAATATTTCGGACCGGGTGCCGCATCTCTTTCGGCAACGGGGAAAGCAACCATCTGCAACATGGGCGCTGAAGTAGGTGCAACGACTTCCTTATTTCCCTTTGACGAGAAAATGGAAGCATATTTGAAAGCTACGGGAAGAACGGAAGTGGCTGAACAGGCCGGGAAAATAGCCGCAGAACTGAAAGCGGACGATGAAGTGACGGCGAATCCCGAAAAATATTATGACAGGGTGATAGATATCGATTTATCGATTATGGAACCTTATCTGAACGGACCTTTCACTCCGGATGCCGCTACGCCGGTATCGGAGATGGCGGAGAAAGTGAAAGCAAAAGATTATCCTCGCAAGATGGAAGTGGGGTTGATAGGATCCTGTACGAATTCATCTTATCAGGACTTAAGTCGTGCTGCATCGATAGCGAGGCAGGCAGCCGAGAATCATTTGAAGGTATCTGCTCCGCTGATCATCAATCCGGGTTCGGAACGCATTCGTTCTACTGCGGAACGGGACGGTATGATAGGCGATTTCAAGAAAATAGGAGCTACCATCATGGCAAATGCCTGCGGACCGTGCATCGGTCAATGGAAACGTCTGACCGATGACTCGACTAGGAAAAACACCATTGTGACTTCCTTCAATCGCAACTTCGCCAAGCGTGCAGACGGAAATCCGAATACCCATGCTTTTGTGGCATCGCCCGAAATGGTTTTGGCACTCACAATAGCCGGAGACCTTTGCTTTAATCCTTTAAAAGATTCGCTGATCAACGAAGATGGAGAAAAAGTGATTTTGGATATTCCCAAGGGCGACGAATTGCCTGCCAAAGGGTTTGTCGAAGGAGATGAGGGTTATCTGCCTCCGACGGGGGAGCAGAAAGAAATCAAGGTGAATCCGCAATCGCAGCGAATCCAGTTGTTGACGCCTTTTCGGGCTTGGAAGGAAACGGACTTCAATCTCATGACATTGCTTATTAAAACTCAGGGAAAATGTACTACGGACCACATATCGATGGCCGGACCGTGGCTTAAATATCGCGGACATCTGGAAAATATATCGGACAATATGTTGATGGGTGCCGTGAACTCCTTTAACGGTGAAACGAACAAAGTATGGAACCGTCTGAAAAATGATTTCGATACGGTATCCGGAACAGCCAAACAATACAAGACACGGGGTATATCGTCCATTGTAGTAGCAGAAGAAAACTATGGTGAGGGTTCCAGTCGCGAGCACGCTGCCATGGAACCTCGCTTTCTGAATGTGAAGACCATTCTGGCAAAGAGTTTCGCCCGTATTCACGAAACAAACCTGAAAAAACAGGGAATGCTGGCTGTGACATTTGAGAATAAGGATGATTATGACAAAGTAAAGGAGCATGATCTCATCACGATATGCGGACTGGAAGATTTTGCTCCCGAGAAGAATCTCACGGTAATTCTTCACCATGTGGACGGGACAAAAGAAAAATTCGAAGTAAAACATACATATGATGAACAGCAGATTGATTGGTTCCGTGCCGGATCTGCCTTAAATGCAAGCAAACATGAATAAGATAACAAAAGATAAAAACGGCACGCTGACGATTCCAGACAAACCTACCGTTCCGTTCATCATGGGTGACGGTGTAGGCGCGGAGATAACACCGGCCATGCAGTCGGTAGTAGATACCGCTGTTCATAAGGCTTATGGAGATAAACGCAAAATAGAATGGATGGAAGTACTGGCAGGAGGACAGGCTTTTGAAAAGACCGGTAGCTGGTTGCCCGAAGAGACGATGAATGCCTTCCGGGAATATCCGGTAGGTATAAAGGGCCCGTTGACTACTCCGGTAGGCGGAGGAATACGTTCGCTGAATGTAGCTCTGAGACAGACGCTGGATCTGTATGTTTGCCTGCGTCCCGTACGTTGGTTCAAGGGTGTGGTATCACCGGTGAAAGAACCTCAGAAAGTGAATATGCATATTTTCCGTGAGAATACGGAAGATATATATGCCGGTATAGAATGGGAAGCCGGAACGCCGGAAGCAGAGAAATTCTATCGTTTCATCCATGAAGAGATGGGAGTGAATAAAGTACGTTTTCCGGAAACTTCTTCGTTCGGAGTGAAACCTGTTTCGAAAGAAGGAACGGAAAGACTGGTGAGAGCTGCCTGTCGATATGCATTGGAACACGGATTGCCGTCGGTAACGCTGGTACACAAGGGTAATATCATGAAATTCACCGAAGGCGGATTCAAAAAATGGGGATATGAATTGGCAGAACGAGAATTCGGAAAAGAATTGGCCGAAGGAAAACTGACGATAAAAGACTGCATAGCCGATGCATTCCTGCAAAACACGCTGCTCATTCCGAAAGAATATTCCGTGGTAGCAACTCTGAATCTGAATGGTGACTATATATCTGATCAATTGGCAGCTATGGTGGGCGGTATAGGCATTGCCCCGGGAGCCAATATCAACTACGATACCGGACATGCGATCTTTGAAGCCACACACGGAACGGCACCGAACATCGCCGGACAAAACATAGTGAATCCCTGTTCCATCCTTCTTTCGGCTGTTATGATGCTGGAATACTTCGGTTGGAAAGAAGCGGCTATACTCATAACGGATGCTTTGGAAAAAAGTTTCGGAGAAGGTAGAGCCACTCATGATCTCGCCCGATTTATGCCAAATGACAAATCTCTGGGTACTAAGGAATTCACACAGGAAATCATTGAAAGGATAAATACATAAACACAGACATCATTATGAAAAAAGAATATTTAATATATAAGCTTTCCGAACAGATGAAGGAAGCAACAAGAATAGAAAATGACCTGTTCAAGAAATTCGACGTAAAAAGAGGGCTTCGCAATGAAGACGGAACAGGAGTGCTGGTGGGGCTGACCAAAATAGGTAATGTGGTAGGTTATGAAAAAATTCCGGGAGGAGGAATGAAACCCATTCCGGGTAAGCTGTTCTATCGCGGTTATGACATAGAAGACATCGTTCATCATGTAGAGAAAGAAAAACGCTACGGATTTGAAGAAGTGGCCTATCTGTTGTTATCGGGTAATTTGCCGGACAAGGAGGAACTGGCTTCGTTCCGCGAACTCGTCACGGATAATATGCCTCTGGAACAGAAGACAAAGATGAACATCATAGAATTAGAAGGACACAATATCATGAATATTCTGGCACGCAGCGTATTGGAGATGTATCGTTTCGATCCGAATGCGGACGATATCTCGCGTGATAACCTGATGCGCCAGAGCATAGACCTGATATCGAAATTCCCTACCATCATAGCTTATGCCTACAATATGCTGAGACATGCTACATACGGACGTTCGCTGAATATACGTCATCCGAAAGACGAACTTTCTCTCGCGGAAAATTTCCTGTACATGCTGAAAGGGAACTATACGGAACTGGATGCCCGTATGCTTGATCTCTTGCTTGTACTGCAGGCGGAACATGGAGGTGGTAACAATTCTACCTTTACGGTACGTGTGGTTTCGTCCAGCCGTACGGATACCTACTCGGCTATTGCTGCCGGTATAGGTTCTTTGAAAGGGCCTCTCCATGGTGGAGCTAATATTCAGGTGGCCGATATGTTCCAGCATTTGCAGAAGGAAATACAGGACTGGACCAATACGGATGAAATAGATACTTATTTCACGCGCATGCTGAACAAAGAAGCATATAATAAAACCGGATTGATTTACGGTATAGGTCATGCAGTATATACGATTTCGGACCCGCGAGCCGAACTGTTGAAAGACTTGGCACGAGAATTGGCTCATGAAAAAGACAGAGATCGTGAATTCGCTTTTCTGGAATTGTTGGAACAGCGGGCCATCAAGACTTTCGAGAAAATCAAGAATAACGGAAAAACCGTATCGAGCAATATTGATTTCTATTCGGGATTTGTATATGAACTCATCGGACTGCCCAAGGAAATATATACTCCGCTGTTCGCCATGGCACGCATAGTGGGATGGTGCGCGCACCGCAACGAGGAACTGAATTTCGAAGGACGGAGAATAATCCGTCCCGCATACAAGAACGTGTTGGAGGATAAAAAACAATATACTCCGATAGAAAAGAGGTAAAAAAGACTTCAATAAAGCTTTATATTCCACAGAAAAAGAATAAGACTTTTGTTCAACCGATAAAACGCATATGAATTATAAAACGGCTGTGCTCCACTTTTAGCACAGCCGTTTTTATTTCAAGCAGAAGGGCTTTTTGATTCAAAGAGACTGTATTAACTGCAATCAGAGACTTGTTCTTGTAGATTATAAGAAAAATCCATATATTTGTCGTGTCAGAAATGAATTTCATGGGAACCTAACATTTTTAATAATTATGAAAAAGAACTTGAGACGAATTGTCTTAACATCGATGATAATTTTTATGACGGTAAAGGCATTCGGATTTGTTGAGATTTATTCCGAATTTCCTGTAGCCGTGCGCGACGGAGTAACTGACTTTGTAACAAAACGTCCGGCAGTAAAAGATCGTCTGTTCCGCTCGCAAGCAGTGGACAAACGAATAGAGGAAGTGAAGAAAATGCTGAAAAATCCCTATCTGGCATGGATGTTTGAAAACTGTTTTCCAAATACTCTTGATACCACTGTACACTATAGCACCATAAACGGAACAGACGATACCTTTGTATATACGGGAGATATCCATGCCATGTGGCTTCGTGATTCCGGAGCACAGGTATTTCCCTATATTGAATTTGCCAATGAAGATCCTCAATTGAAAAAAATGCTGCGCGGAGTAATTCTGAGACAATGGAAATGCATATGCATCGATCCATATGCAAATGCTTTCAATTTCGGTCCGACAGGCTCGGAATGGGAAAGCGACGAAACGGATATGAAGCCGGAACTGCACGAGCGGAAATATGAAATAGATTCTTTGTGTTATCCCATTCGTTTGGCCTATGAATACTGGAAAAAGACGGGAGACAGTTCGATATTTGGTGAAAGCTGGCTACAGGCTATAAAGGCAATCCTAAAAACATTTAGGGAACAACAACGCAAGACAGGACTCGGACCTTATCATTTTCAGAGGAAAACAGACAGAGCTTATGATACCGTGCCCAATGATGGATATGGGAATCCGGTGAAACCTATAGGACTCATCGCTTCCATATTTCGTCCGTCGGATGATTCAACGATTTATCCTTTCTTGATTCCATCAAATTTCTTTGCCGTTTCATCATTGAAAAAAGCAGCAGAAGTATTGATCCAAGTAAACAAGGAAACCGCAATGGCCAAAGATTGCAAACAACTTGCAACTGAAGTAGAAAAGGCTCTACGAAAATATGCCATATATAATCATCCGAAATATGGGAAGATCTATGCTTATGAAGTTGACGGATTCGGGAATCAACTACTCAGTGATGATGCGAATGTCCCTAGTTTGCTGGCTCTTGCATATATGGGGGATGTAAGTCTGAACGATCCGATCTATCAGAATACCCGTCGCTTTGTTTGGAGTGAAGATAATCCTTATTTCTTTAAGGGGAAAGCAGGTGAAGGGATCGGCGGTCCGCACATCGGATATGATATGATATGGCCAATGAGCATTATGATGAAAGCGTTCACCAGTACAAATGACGAAGAGATAAAGAATTGTATCGGTATGTTAATGAAAACGGATGCAGGAACAGGGTTCATACACGAATCTTTCCACAAAGACGATCCGAAACATTTCACCAGAGCTTGGTTTGCATGGCAAAATACACTTTTTGGCGAACTTATCGTGAAATTGATAAATGAAGGCAAATTATATTTATTAAATGAATTATAATTGTAAAAAAAAGGAAAGTGTTATTTGATTGTTCAAATTAATTACTAAATTTGCACAGTTGAAAAGGAGTTTTTTTATTTATTATTATTTTTTTACGAGTCGCTATTTCTTTTTTTATTTTGTTTTTCTTATTTTATTTTGTGAATTATTTTGTCTTTATCTCATTAGTTTATTCATTAAGTGTTTTTAATTTATGTTTTATTTGGTTGCTATTTCACTGTTTATTTATATCTCATACAATATTTATGTTATCAGAAGATTCGGTATCCCAAAATCATTGAGTCAAACGAGTTATTTATTGTTGAATTATAATAAAAAATTTTATTTTTTCAGTTTTTTGTGTATTTCAGTCGGTGTGTTATTATGGCCTGTGTGGTGTGGGTTATCACCTAAAGAAGTCTCAAAACTTCCGGCTCTGGCATTGAGCGGTTTTATACTGAGCGGATTAACACCTTTATTCCACAGAAGTCTGGAGAAACCTATACACTATATCTCGTCGGTATTGACATTCGTGTTTTTCTCCATTTGGATATTGATGGTGAACACGGTGTTATTCGTAGTAGATGCTACCTTGATCGGTATGTTCTTTGTATTGCACAGGGAATGTTACGTGTATCATGCAGAGAATATAATAGCTTTCACTTTGATGTTTTATTTGCTGTTTATTTTGATTTAACGAAAAAATCGGGAACATTTATATAAACAGCAAAAAAAGGTATAATGGCATTACTATAAAAAACAGGCGATCTCCTCAGGGGAAAGGAGACCGCCTTTGTTGTGAATAAAGGTAACCACGCATTACCTTATTTTCACCGACTTTCACAAGCCGGATGAAAAAAACTTTTTTACTATGAAAAAACACGAGTTATTTATTAATCTGTTTTCTCAAAAAAGGACCTTTCTTTTTACATTAACATTTACTCTTTAAAGTTAATATTTATTTTTCAATATTCCAAAAAAAATCCTTGTTTTTTTAATTAAATTCTGAAATCAATCATTATTTGTCTCGAAAGACAAATACATAAGATAAAAAATAAGTATATTCGCACGGATTTTCAAAATACAAACCTAAAAATGAGAAGTTTTTGTTCAGATAACAATTCAGGAGTACATCCGTCAATAATGAATGCTTTGACGGAAGCAAATAAGGACCATGCCGTAGGTTATGGAGAAGACAAATGGACCGAAGATGCGGTAGCAAAAATCCATGAAGAATTCGGTGATTGTATGCCGCTATTCGTATTTAACGGAACCGGAAGTAACGTGATTGCCCTACAATGCATGACACGTACTTACCAAACTATATTTTGTGCGGAGACGGGACATATCTTTGTAGATGAATGCGGTGCTCCGGCACGATTCACAGGGTGCAGCATACGTGCTATTCCTACTATCGATGGCAAACTTACACCGGAAATGATCGAGCCATATCTTGTGGGAATAGGAGAGGAGCATCATTCACAACCGGGAGCCATCTATATATCGCAATGTACTGAATTGGGAACCATCTATACCCAAACGGAGCTGAAAAGACTCACTACTTTTGCACACGAAAATGGCATGAAGGTACATATGGACGGAGCCCGTATTGCAAATGCAGCGGCAGCACAAAAAAAGTCGTTGAAAGAAGTAAGCATGGACGGAGGCGTGGACTCTCTGACTCTGGGAGGAACGAAAAACGGACTGATGATGGGCGAATGTGTTCTTATCTTTGACGAAAAGCTGAAAGCCGAAGCTAAATATTTCAGAAAACAAGCGGCACAACTGGCTTCGAAAATGCGTTATCTTTCATGCCAGTTCACAGCATATCTGACCGATAATTTATGGAAGACATGTGCCGATCACGCTAACAAGAAAGCATTTAAATTTGCAGATGCCCTGAAACAATACGATTCCATCAAGTTTACCCAAAAAATAGAAAGTAACCAATTATTCCTTACAATGCCTAAGAAGGCGGCAAACATCATGTTGAAGAAATATCATTTCTATATCATGAAAGATTTGGGCAGTGAGTGTGAAATAAGATTGGTATGTTCCTGGGACACGACAGATGAAGATATAGATGCTTTCCTAGTCGATCTTAATAAAGTAATGGATTAAAAATTATAATAAAGATATTTGTATTCAAATATTACACATTGATATTCTGATACAAATATCTTTTTATACTTTTTTTGGCGGTCTTCTCGAATTCTTCTCCCCAAATAACGACACGTGAAATCTGGGAAAACGAAGGAAGTAACGAGTTAACTTCTTTCAAAGCTTCATTAATAAGAAATTCACGTTCTGATTTATTAACTACTCCGTCACCACTGGTAATCATACTGTAATCGGGATATACCAATGCCACAAGCTTTCCATCCTTCATAATAACCAAAGACTCACTTACTACAGGCAAACTATTGATTTTGGACTCTATCTCCTCCGGATAGATATTTTGTCCTGAAGTGCTGAGAAGCATGTTTTTGCAACGACCTTTAATGAATACATTACCATCGGTATCCATCGTCACCATATCACCGGTATGGAGCCATCCATCGGAATCGATGACTCTGGTCGTTTCCTCAGGATTTTTATAATAACCTAACATTACATTGGCACCTTTACACATAAGTTCACCGGATACTACAGTCGGATTGGGAGAATTAACCTTAAGCTGCATTCCGGGAGCAGCCGCTCCACAAGAACGGGAAACATAATCTTCCTGACGACTGATTGTGATTAACGGACCACATTCGGTCATGCCATATGCCACGATATATGGAAATCCGATAAATCTCAGGAATTTCTCCACATCTTCATTGAAAGGTGCACCACCTATAATAATTTCATAGAAATTACCGCCAAAGGCAGCCATAGCCTCTCTACGTGCATGCTCTTTAATCTTATCATTTAAAATAGGTACCCGAAGTAACAAACGACCGATTTTATTATCAATACGTGGTAAAATATTTTTCTTGATTATTTTTTCAAGAATAAGAGGGACACAAGCTATAACACGAGGTTTGATGAGAGGGAATGTTTCCATGATAATTCGTGGACTCGGAGAGCGTGTAAGGAACCAAATATGTACACCCGAAGTGATTCCGTAAAGAAAGTCAACCGTCATGCCAAAAACATGACCTAAAGGAAGAATAGACACGACATCATCGCCGGCTTTCAGCCCGATTTTTTCACGGCACTGACATATGTTGCTCATAAGACTCCGATAAGGGAGCATTACACCCTTGGAAAACCCGGAAGTTCCGCTTGTATAATTTATGATAGCCAAATCTTCAGGATTTTCAGAGGTATAGGAAACACTTTTTGGTAAGAATTTAAATGGGTATTCTTTGCCAAATAATTCGTTGAGATGATTAAATGTCTGATTAAGCAAAGATGAACGTGAAAAGATAATATGACTATCAATCAAACTAATGACACCGTCTAAACCATCCATACTTTCTTCATTGAGATTTTCCCAGACTTGATCAGTTACAAACAGAATACGGGAACCGGAGTGATTGACAATATTATGTATGTTATCAGCTTTGAAATCATTAAGAATAGGCACAATCACTGCCCGATATGTAACAGTAGCCAAAAAAGCAACACACCAATTTACACTATTACGACCGCAAACCGCAATTTTATCACCCTCCTTTATACCTGAAGCACGAAATAAAATATGAATTTTTTCTATTTTTCGCGCTAGCCCCTTATATTGTAAAGTAACTCCGTTGAAATCAGTTAATGCGTTTAAATCCCAATTATCCTTTATACTGTATTCAACAAGTTTAATAAAACTTTCTTCCATACTTCTATTTTTGCACATTTTTCTTGAAAGTGAGCACAAAATTATAGGCTTGATTCCAATTATAAGAAATTGATACAAACATTTACATTAAATTAACAAGAGATTCAGAGAATATTCGGAAATTTGCAGGTAGAAAAAGAACGAACAAAAAGAATGAAAAAAGAAAGACGAATTATAGCCTTATTTGATTTGGATGGTGTTGTGCTGGATACGGAAAATCAATACAGCATTTTTTGGGGGAATATAGGGAAAAAATATCATCCGGAGATAGAACATTTTGAGAAAAAGATAAAGGGACAGACACTTTCCCAAATATATGAAAGGTTTTTCAAAGATAATTTAGCTTTACAGAAAACTATTACATCCGAACTGAATATTTTTGAAGAAAATATGACCTTTCCGTACATAGCCGGAGCGAAGGAATTTATCATTTCCCTCCGTAAAGAAAGTATTGCCACAGCTGTCGTAACCAGTTCCAACGAAAGAAAAATGAATAACGTATACCGCTCGAAACCGGAATTTAAAAGTTTGTTCGACCGTATTCTTACAGCAGATATGTTCAAAGCCAGCAAACCTGCACCGGACTGTTTTCTATTGGGTGCGGAAGTCTTTATGACAGAACCTCGAAACTGTGTGGTATTCGAAGATTCCCTTCATGGACTCGAAGCGGGTAGAAGAGCAGAAATGAAAGTTGTGGGATTATCAACAACCAACTCGAAGGAGACTATTAAGGACTTGGCAGATATGGTAATTCCCGATTTTAGAAACTATACTGTAAACGATATGATAGATTTACTAAACCAATAAAAAACAACAAAAGAGAAAGTTTTTTATAATATCTAAATTAAAAGCTGTAATTTTGCAGCATTTATAAATACTATCAAACATAAAGAAAATGGCAGGATATATCTGTGATGATACGCGCAAAGTAACCACGCGTAGACTGATTGAAATGAAACAGCACGGAGAAAGAATCTCCATGTTAACTTCTTATGATTACACAACAGCACAAATTGTTGACGGTGCAGGAATGGATGTAATTCTGGTAGGCGACTCCGCTTCTAACGTAATGGCCGGTAATGAGACGACCCTTCCTATTACTCTGAACCAAATGATTTATCATGCAACTTCTGTTGTCCGTGGAGTGAAAAGAGCTTTAGTGGTAGTAGATATGCCATTCGGCACATACCAAGTGAATGAAACGGAGGCCGTGACCAATGCTATCAAAATTATGCAACAAAGCCATGCCGATGCCGTAAAACTTGAGGGTGGAGAAGAAATCCTGCCAATGGTAAAAAAAATTATAGCTGCAGGTATTCCTATTATGGGGCATCTGGGGCTGACACCGCAAAGCATCAACAAGTTCGGAACTTATTCTGTCCGCGCCAAAGAAGAGGCTGAAGCAGAAAAGCTCGTCAAAGATGCTCATCTGTTAGAAGATGCAGGCTGTTTCTCTATTGTTTTAGAAAAAATCCCTGCTATATTGGCATCACGCGTTTCCAAAGAATTGTCTATTCCGATTATCGGAATAGGAGCGGGAGGTGGTGTTGACGGACAAGTATTGGTAGTAGACGATATGTTGGGAATGAACAAAGGATTTTCTCCCAAGTTTCTCCGTCGTTATGCTGATTTGAATACAATCATGACCGATGCTATCGGGAACTATATTACAGATATAAAATCCGGAGATTTCCCTAACGAAAAAGAGCAATATTAAACAAAAAAAGTATTAACCAAATGACATAAGCTATGAAAAAAGACAGGGCTATCTTATGGAATTGGAATTTCTGGTCTGTTTGTTTGACCAACCTATGCATCAATTGTTCGTTATACATGTTATTACCTGCATTCCCGATTTGGATGATCAATACATATGATGCTTCACCTCTGAAAGCCGCAGCAATATTGGCTGTTTTCGGTCTGTCAATATTTATTTTGGGACCGTTTTTCAATTATATCTTAGATCGGTTTATGAGAAAAAGAGTATGCCAAGTGTCTCTGCTTATCATATGTGCAGCTACGGCCGGTTTCCTTTTTGTAGGCAGATTGAATACAATTTTCTGGCTTCGTATTTTGCAAGGCGCTATGTTCGGTATGGCAGCCACCACACTGGGAAGCACTCTAGCTATTGATTTAAGTAATTCATTACGACGTACGGATGCTAATAATGCATATTATTGGTTTAGTCGTTTTTCACTGGCTCTCGGACCTTTATTAGGAGTCTTTATTTATCAAATGTTTGGTATTCAAGCTGTAATTACCACATCTATTGCATTTGGTATTATAGCCTACGTGCTGATATCAAGTGTGAATATCCCTTTCAGAGCGCCTCTCTGTCCGAAAATATGTTCATTAGACAGATTTCTGTTGACTAGAGCCTGGATTCCTTTCCTGAATTTACTAATGATAGCTTTCATATATGGATTGATGCTGACGTGTAACATGAATTATAAATTCTACGGTTGCATGATTTTGGGCTTCTTATTTTCTTTATTTGCAATTAAGTTCGTATTTAGAATAGCCGAAGAACGTTCGGAAATAACTAGCGGACTTATTACTTTGTGTTTTGCCATGCTTCTCATATTTTCCCATCCAAATAATGATGCCGCCTTTTATCTGACAGCTATTCTAATAGGTTTGGGTATTGGTATGAGTACTGCTCGATTCCTGCTTTATTTTTTGACTTTAGCTGAGCATTGTGAACGAGGCACTGCTAATACCACTTATATGCTTTCATGGGAATTGGGTATGGCTTTAGGTTATTTCACAGGATATGCCATGATAAATTATTCTATGACCCTACTACAAAAAATTAGTGGAGTAGGTGTTATCGTCAGCCTTATGGCCTTAACGCTATATCTCACTGTCACTCATCGATATATTGTTAGAAATAAAAAGAAATAAACACTTTTGATTATGAAAAAAATATTGAATTTACGATTCTTAGCAGCACTGATGGCTTGCATGCTATCTGTTTCTTATATAAACGCTCAACAAAATGTTGAACCGGTCAGTTGCAATACGGCTAAGAAATGGTGTAGCAAAGGAGTGTGGCGTAATGGATTCAAAGCGACTCCTTATAAAACTACAGACTATCGGGAATTCTACAGTCAATACCACAAAAACAAACCGTTATGGGACAAGTTATTTATCTGGTTGGGTAGTCATAATCTGGAGACCATGCCTGCAGGCCAATATGATGTTGACGGGGAGCATTGTTATGTAAAAGTTTCCGACGTAACGACCCGCCCGTTGAGTAAATGCTCCATCGAATCACACAGAAGATACATCGACTTGCAATATGTAGCCAAAGGGACCGAGAGATTCGGACGTATAAAGAATATGGCCGATGCTACTCCCATAGCTCCATACAAGCCAGATATAATCAACTACATATCAAATAAAGTGAAATATATGAATTCCCGTCCGGACATTTTCTTCCTCTTTTTCCCGAGCAATCTGCATGTTGCCATGGGACAAGCAGGAAAACAACCCGAGCAGGTGCGCTTGATTGTTGCTAAGATAGAATATACAAAATAGTTTTACATAAAAAACTTTCTTTTGTAAGTAAAAAACTTGTACTTTTGCATTTTATTATAAAAAATAGATAAAGTTATAATAGAAAATAGAAAAATTTACACGATATATGACAAAGAGATTCACTGAAAGAAATCAGTTAGACCTCTCACAGGTTAATAAAGATGTCCTGAAAGAATGGGACGAAAAAGATATATTTCATAAAAGTATCGAAGAACGTGAAGGTTGTCCTTCTTTCGTGTTTTACGAAGGACCTCCTTCAGCCAACGGACTGCCGGGTATTCATCATGTGATGGCACGTACCATAAAGGATATATTTTGCAGATATAAAACCATGAAAGGTTATCAGGTAGAGAGAAAAGCCGGATGGGATACACACGGACTGCCTGTTGAACTTGGAGTGGAAAAGGCGTTGGGTATTACCAAGGAAGATATCGGGAAAACCATTTCGGTGGCCAAATATAATGAAACCTGCCGCAAAGACGTCATGAAATTCACTAAAGAATGGATGGACCTGACTCACAAAATGGGATATTGGGTAGATTTGGATAATCCGTATATAACTTACGACAACAGATATATCGAGACCTTGTGGTGGCTGTTGAAACAGATTTACAACAAAGGGCTTCTATACAAAGGATATACCATACAGCCTTATTCGCCTGCAGCCGGAACAGGATTGAGCAGCCATGAGCTGAATCAACCGGGTTGTTATCGTGATGTGAAAGACACTACTGTTGTGGCACAGTTCAAAATGAAGAATCCGAAACCGGAAATGACAGAATGGGGAACACCTTACTTCATTGCATGGACCACAACTCCATGGACTTTGCCTTCGAATACAGCACTTTGCGTAGGTCCCAAAATAGATTATGTGGCCGTACAAAGCTACAATGCATATACGGGTCAGCCTATTACGGTAGTGCTTGCCAAAGCCCTGTTAAACGCGCATTTCAATTCGAAAGCTGCCGAACTTGCATTGGATAGTTACAAACCGGGTGATAAATTGATGCCTTACAAGGTAATTGCCGAATACAAAGGAACCGATTTGGTGGGTATGGAATATGAACAACTGATGCCTTGGGTGAACCCGGGAGAAGGTGCATTCCGCGTGATTTCAGGAGATTATGTTACAACGGAAGACGGTACGGGTATCGTTCATATAGCTCCGACTTTCGGTGCCGACGATGCTCTGGTTGCCAAAGCAGCAGGAGTACCTCCGTTACAATTAATCAATAAAAAAGGCGAACGCCGCCCGATGGTCGATCTCACAGGAAAATTCTACTTGTTGAACGAACTGGATGATGAATTTATAAAAGATAATGTCAATGTTGAACTCTACAAGGAATATGAAGGACGATTTGTGAAGAACGATTATGATCCGAATTTGACCGAGAAGGATGAGACTCTTGATATCAGCATCTGTATGATGATGAAAGTGGCCAATCAGGCATTCAAAATAGAGAAACACGTACATAATTATCCACATTGCTGGCGTACGGATAAGCCTATTTTGTATTATCCGCTAGATAGTTGGTTCATCAAATCTACAGCTTGCAAGGACCGGATGATTGCCCTGAACAAGACCATCAAATGGAAACCGGAATCGACCGGTACAGGACGTTTCGGCAAATGGCTGGAAAATCTGAATGACTGGAATCTGAGTCGTTCTCGTTTTTGGGGAACTCCATTACCTATCTGGAGAAGTGAAAGCGGAGAAGAAATATGTATCGGTTCCGTAGAAGAACTGTATAACGAAATAGAGAAATCGGTAAAAGCCGGTTTCATGAAAACCAATCCATACAAGGATAAGGGTTTTGTACCTGGACAATATAAAAAAGACAATTACGAAAAGATAGATTTGCACCGTCCTTACGTGGATGATATCATTCTCGTGTCCGACAGCGGCAAACCGATGAAGCGTGAAACGGATCTGATCGATGTCTGGTTCGATTCAGGTTCCATGCCTTATGCGCAGATTCATTATCCGTTCGAGAACAAGGAATTGCTTGACAGCGGAAAAGTATATCCGGCCGATTTTATTGCGGAAGGAGTGGACCAAACTCGCGGATGGTTCTTTACCCTGCATGCCATTGCATCCATGGTATTCGATTCCATAGCCTATAAGGCCGTGGTATCCAACGGACTTGTCCTCGATAAAAACGGAAATAAAATGTCCAAACGTCTTGGCAATGCAGTAGATCCTTTCACTACAATTGAGAAATACGGTTCCGATCCCTTACGCTGGTATATGATAACCAACGCTTCGCCCTGGGATAACTTGAAGTTCGATACCGAAGGTATTGATGAAGTTCGACGTAAATTCTTCGGAACATTATCGAATACCTATTCATTCTTGGCATTGTATGCCAATGTGGACGGATTCAATTATTCGGAAAAAGATGTCCCTTTCAACGAACGTCCGGAGATTGACCGTTGGATTCTTTCCGAACTGAATACCCTGATAAAGAATGTTGACGCGAGTCTGGACGATTACGAACCGACACGTGCAGGACGTATGATTTCCGATTTTGTGAACGACAACCTGTCCAACTGGTACGTACGCTTGAATCGTAAACGTTTCTGGGGAAATGCCATGAGCACGGATAAACTGTCAGCCTACCAAACACTTTATACATGTTTGGAAACGGTAAGCAAGCTGATGGCACCGATCTCTCCATTCTATGCAGACCAATTATTCCTGGATTTGGAAGCGGCAACAGGAAGGGATAAATCCGAAAGCGTACATTTGGCCAAATTCCCCGAATGTGACGAAAGCCTTATCGACAAGGAGCTTGAAACACGTATGGAAATGGCCCAGCAAATCACTTCCATGGTACTTGCATTGCGTCGTAAAGTGAATATCAAAGTACGCCAACCTTTACAGTGTATCATGATTCCTGTTGTTGACGAAGAACAGAAAAAACATATTGAAGCTGTCCAAGACTTGATAAAGAATGAAGTGAACGTCAAGGAAATACAATTTGTTGACAATGAAAAGGGAATCTTGGTGAAAAAAGTGAAATGCGACTTCAAAAAGCTAGGTCCGAAATTCGGAAAACGGATGAAAGAAGTAGCTGCAGCCGTTTCCGATCTTCCTCAAGAAGCCATTTTGGAATTGGAGAAAAACGGACAGTACACTTTGCATCTATCCAGTGGTGATGCAGTAATAGAAACTTCCGATGTGGAAATCTTCAGTGAAGATATTCCTGGATGGTTGGTTTCCAATGAAGGAAAACTGACCGTAGCGCTGGAGGTCACTATTTCGGAAGAGCTCCATAAGGAAGGTATTGCCAGAGAATTGGTAAACAGAATCCAAAATATTCGAAAAAACAGCGGATTTGAGATAACGGATAAAATAAAAGTCGTGTTATCCAAAAATCAACAGACGAATGATGCGGTGAAAGAATATAATGACTATATTTGCACGCAAGTACTAGCCCATTCATTGACGTTGGCTGATGAAGTAATTGAAGGCATCGAACTTGATTTTGAAGACTTCAAGCTGACAATCAATGTGGCAAAAGATATTTAACATTTAAAACCAAACGTTATGGCAGAAAAAACAAGATATTCGGACGCTGAACTTGAAGAGTTCAGAGCCATTATCAATGAGAAGCTTGAACTAGCTCAAAGAGATTATGACATGCTGAAGAAATCCATCATGAATGCTGACGGAAATGACACAGATGATACATCTCCAACATATAAGGTAATGGAAGAAGGTGCCAATACGTTGTCGAAGGAAGAAACAACCCGCTTGGCATCACGCCAGTTGAAGTTTATTCAGGACCTTCAGGCAGCTCTTGTACGTATTGAAAACAAAACATACGGAATCTGCCGTGAAACGGGAAAATTGATTCCGGCCGAACGTCTTCGTGCAGTGCCTCATGCAACATTGAGTATTGAAGCAAAACGAGCTCATAACAAAAGATAACCGAAGAAGAATAAATGAAGAAATTTTTCTCACAGAGCGTAATCTCCGTGATAATTATACTTTCTGTATTAATAGTCGATCAGGTCATAAAGATTTTGGTAAAGACACATATGTATCTTCATGACTGTTACAGAATAACAGACTGGTTTTATATCTACTTCACCGAAAACAATGGAATGGCTTTCGGTATGGAGATCGTAGGGAAATTATTCTTGACCACATTCCGTATTGCAGCTGTAATAGTCATAGCCTACTATATGCACAAAATGATCAAGAAGAACGTGAAGACAGGATATATTGTCTGTTTATCGTTCATTCTGGCCGGTGCGGCGGGTAATATTCTGGACAGCGTGTTCTATGGAGAAATATTCAGTGAAAGCAGTCACATGGCTATAGCCAATTTTGTTCCGTTCGGTCAGGGATATTCCAGCTGGTTGCACGGGAAAGTGGTAGATATGTTTTATTTCCCGATCATCGACACATATTGGCCGTCATGGATACCTTTCGTAGGGGGAGGACATTTTGTATTCTTCAGTCCGATATTCAATTTTGCAGATGCGTCTATCAGCTGCGGCATTATCGCACTGCTGTTGTTTTATAGGACCTACCTGAATACGGGAAAAAAGGAAATAGAGGAAAACACCAAACAAAAATGAATAAAGTTTACTCGTTGATTGGATTCGTTTCACTCCTTTTACTTTTCGGTTGTAATAACAAATACCCCAGCAACATTATGCAACCGGATGAATTGGAAAATTTTCTGTACGATTATCACATCGCTCAGGCAATGGGAAATGATGTGAAATCGAGCGAATCTTATAAGAGAGAACTTTATATCGACTATGTTTACCGCAAGCACCATGTTACGCATGCGGAATTCGATTCAACGCTTGTATGGTACACTCGCCATGCAGAGGAATTATCCACTGTTTATTCGAATCTTAACAAGAGGATAGACGAAGAGGAAAGCAGGATTGTCGTAAATGATCACGCCAACCAAGCTATTACAGCCAGTGGAGATACTGTAAATATCTGGATGAACAGACGATTGTATCTTTTATCATCCAGCGAATATACAAACAGGATCAGTTTTTCTTTGAAAACGGATAGTAGCTATCACAAACGTGATATCTTCAAATGGACGGGTAACTTCATCTTTCTTCCTACCGATTCACGTAACGGTCAGCAGGCTTATATGGCTTTCAGAATCAAATATGACAATGATTCCATAGTTGCGGAAACAAAAGAAATACGTACATTAGGAGAAAATGCAATTTATATTGTGGCCGATTCCGTGCAAACCATTAAGGATATAAACGGATATATATATTATCAAGGCAACAATAAAATGCTGGTTAGCAATATCCGTCTGATACGTTATCATCAGAATGACTCGACCAAATATATCAACAGCTCGCGAGAGATAAAGACTATACTTCCGGCCGTCAGGAAAGACACCTTGCAGCATCACGATAGTCTGCGTACTGTACCTGAAACGCCGCAAAGGAGACTGAATCCTACACAGATACGTGACTCGAAACCGATCATCAAGAAACAATACATTCGCAAACGATAATGAGACGTGTGGCTGTTCACAGGATTTATTTAAGTGCGAAGCAAACCATAGACAACGGAGTGGTGGTTCTCGACAATGAATTTGTGGAAAAGGTATTTCCTCTGACGGAAGAGATAGAAAAGACCGAATGGATTGGAGGAGCTGTTTTTCTTTCTTCCTTCAATTATATAGAAGAACCGGATGGAATAAAAACCGTTGAAGAAGCGATAGAAAAAATAACTGCAGATAGAAAAGAATCTGATTTGTCGTACGCATGGCACGCCTCGAAAGTAGATTTTCGGAAAGGAATTCTATTGCCCGAAAACAGATGGACGAAACTCACTTCATGAACCTTCGGCGAAACTCTGCACAGGTAATAGCCGTAGCCACAGCTACATTCAATGATTCGGAAGTCTTTTCTCCCTGAGGATAATTAGGAATATATAACCGTTGATTTACAGATCGTTCCACCTCCCGACTAATGCCGTTTCCTTCATTGCCCATCACAATCAAACCCGTTTCTGATAATTCCTCGGAATAAATATTTTTTCCGTCCAGAAAAGTTCCGAAGACCCTAATATCAGGAGATAATGAATTGAATAAATCCGTTAATTGCATATAGTGAAGTTTTACACGTGCAATAGCACCCATGGTAGCCTGAACGGTCTTAGGGTTATAGACATCAGCCGTACCTGTGGAACAAAAAATATGCTTTATGCCGAACCAGTCGGCTATACGAACAATTGTACCCAGATTACCGGGATCCTGAATATCATCGAGCACCAAGCATAATTCGGTTTCAGGAATATGCAAATCTACCGGATAATCGGGTTGCCGGAACACTGCTACAACCTCCTGCGGTGTTTTCAGGAAACTGGTTCTCTGCAACTCTTCCTGAGTTACCTCTGCAAAATCTGTATCCCCACCGATCGATTTTCCCCTCAAATAATCTTTAGTAGCCGCAAGAAACAAACATTCAAATGAAGGTAACAATTCATCAACCAATTTGGGACCCTCCGCAACAAATACCCGATCTTTATTTCGAATCTTCTTTAAATCCAGAGAACGAATATATTTAATTTTATTCTTGCTCAGCATATTTTCTCTATTCTTGTCAAAATATGGAGCAAAGCTACCAATTTATTTTTATTTTTCCCTATCTTTGTGAAG
>Ga0172378_10001807_pt1 | contig 19840 bp, 17 predicted proteins | sample GrowelOW332metaG_FD_119755 | JGI IMG/M metagenome (GOLD analysis project Ga0172378, IMG submission 119755) | Groundwater microbial communities from an aquifer near a municipal landfill in Southern Ontario, Canada - Pumphouse #3_1 metaG | ecosystem: Environmental > Aquatic > Deep subsurface >... | reverse complement strand
TGGGTAACTTATTGGGTAACTTATTGGGTATAAGAAATATTCATTAAATATTAATCTATAAATACTAAATGAAATGAGTAAAATTAATCCATTGGCTGACAGAGTTTTAGTTTTAGCTGCTCCAGCAGAAGAAAAAACGATTGGTGGTATCATTATCCCTGATAATGCGAAAGAAAAGCCTCTAAAGGGTGAAGTCATAGCAGTAGGTCAAGGTGTGAAAGATGAAGAAATGATTCTTAAAGTCGGTGACGTTGTATTGTATGGAAAATATGCTGGCACTGAATTGGAAGATGATGGGGTCAAATATCTTATCATGAAACAAAGTGATGTATTAGCTACTATAGGTTAGTAGTAATCTTAAGTTTAAATTAATAAAGGACTATAAAACATAAACATATTATGGCAAAAGATATTTTATTCAACATTGATGCTCGCGAAAGTTTGAAACATGGAGTTGACCAGTTAGCAAACGCCGTTAAGGTGACACTTGGACCTAAAGGTCGAAATGTGATTTTGGAAAAGAAATTTGGTGCTCCACAGATTACTAAAGATGGTGTGACCGTAGCTAAAGATATAGAATTGGCAGATCCTTTTCAAAATATAGGTGCTCAGTTGGTTAAGGAAGTAGCAAGCAAAACTGGCGATGATGCTGGTGATGGTACAACTACTGCTACTGTTCTTGCTCAATCTATTGTGGCTGAAGGAATCAAAAATTTAGCTGCTGGGGCCAATCCAATGGACCTAAAACGAGGAATTGATTTGGCCGTTTCTGTAGTGGTGAAATCTATCAAGGAACAAAGTGAATTAGTTGGTGATAAGTACGAAAAAATCGAACAAGTTGCTACTGTTTCTGCTAATAATGACCAAGAGATTGGTAAATTACTTGCTGATGCGATGCGTAAAGTGTCCAAAGATGGTGTGATTACTATCGAAGAGGCTAAGGGTAGAGACACGACTATCGGTGTGGTTGAAGGTATGCAGTTTGATCGTGGATATTTATCTCCTTATTTTGTTACCAATACAGAAAAAATGTCTGTAGAGATGGAAGACCCATACATTCTAATCTACGATAAAAAGATTTCTAATCTAAAGGATATGCTTCCTATTCTTGAGGCTGCAGTAAAGACAGGTCGTCCTCTTTTGATTGTTGCTGAGGATGTTGATAGTGAGGCGTTGACTACTTTGGTTGTCAATAGATTGCGTACTCAATTAAAGATTTGTGCTGTTAAAGCTCCTGGTTTTGGAGATCGTCGTAAAGAGATGTTGGAAGATATCGCTGTATTGACTGGGGGTATAGTAATTAGTGAAGAAAAAGGAATTAGTCTAGAACAGGCTACTTTGGAGATGTTGGGTACTACTGAAAAGATTAATATCACTAAGGATAACACAACCATAGTCAATGGTCATGGTGATACTGATAAGATTGCTGCTCGCGTTGCTCAAATTAAAGCTCAAATAGAGGCTACTACTTCTGATTATGATCGCGAAAAATTACAAGAGCGTCTTGCTAAGTTATCTGGTGGTGTAGCAGTTATGTATGTAGGTGCAGCTTCTGAAATAGAGATGAAAGAAAAGAAAGATCGTGTGGAAGATGCTCTTTGTGCAACTCGTGCGGCTATCGAAGAAGGAATCGTTCCTGGTGGTGGTGTCGCATACATTCGTGCTATCAAAGCTCTTGAGAATTTAGAGGGTGAGATTCCTGATGAAACGACTGGTATTGAAATCATAAGAAGAGCTATCGAAGAACCTCTTCGTCAGATTGTAAGCAATGCTGGTAAAGAAGGTGCTGTAGTGGTTCAGAAAGTTCGTGAAGGTAGTGGTGACTTTGGTTATAATGCTCGTCTGGATAAGTATGAGAATATGATTGCTGCTGGAATTATTGATCCTGCCAAGGTTACTCGTGTAGCTCTTGAAAATGCTGCGTCTATTGCTGGTATGTTCTTAACTACTGAGTGCGTGATCGTAGATCGCAAGGAGGAAACTCCTGAAGCTCCAATGGGTAGTGGTTCTGGTATGGGCGGTATGGGTGGTATGATGTAGTCGTATCCCTTACTCCTTTTGTACATAGAAAAAATGATTACGGGTGTCTGTCTTTATGGATAGATACCCGTTTTCTGTATGCATAAATAGCTTATTCTAAAATAATAGGCTTTAATTTAGTATTTTATCGATTTAATCGTGTGAATAATTCTGTTTTTTCAATTAAATAAAAGATATTTGCCACACAAAAAATAATGTACTGATTACAAAATGAATGAATTAAGAATAAAATCGCAAGAAAGGTTATTAGCTTTTGGTATACGACCTTCATTACCTAGGGTAGAAGTGATGAAATATCTGTTAGAACATCATACGCATCCCAATGTAGATACTATATATAAAGATTTATTAGTAAAGATACCTTCTTTATCTAAGACGACTGTTTATAATACGGTACAAAATTTATCTGATAAAGGAGCTGTCTTACGTATCACTATTGATAATAAAAATGTGTGTTACGATGGAAATGCAGAACCACATCCTCATTTTTTATGTAAGAAATGTGGAAAAATCTATGATCTGAAAATTAGTCAAGAAATAGATATTAAGTTAGATACATGTGAACATCTTATTCAGGAGGTGTCATTGTATTATACAGGTATCTGTAAGGATTGTTTGGATAAAATGAGTAAGTGATATTCTGCATTCTCCTGATCGTTTTTTATGTTCGTAGAAGGAGGTATTATTTTTTACAGAGGTGAATTTGGTTCTTTTTAATCGAATATTTTGAAATCTGATTTTTATGTTGTACCTTGTTTGCAGTAAGGTAGAGTACAATTAAAGAAGATTAAGTATTTTATTATTATTATCCATTATATAATCTATAAATCTTTATCCATATGCGAACAATTACATTTAATGAGCTACGCCGACTTAAAGACTCACTTCCTCATGGAAGTATCGACCGCATTGCTGAAGAACTCGGTATCAATGCGGAGACAGTACGTAACTTCTTCGGAGGTCATAACTTTAAACAGGGTAGAAGTGCAGGAATTCACTTGGAACCTGGACCTGACGGTGGTTTGGTTAAAATGGACAGTACTATTATTTTGGATAAGGCACTTCATATTCTTCACGAGCAGGAAAAGGTTGTGTCTTAATTTGTTTCTTATGAAACACTAGATGGTGTGATAGAATATCCCAATTGACTTTTTACACTGTCAATTGGGATGTTTTTTTAAATTCTTAAAATTAATTGTAATGAAACAGAACACTGAACATCTTATAACTGTTGCTACTTTGACTTATGCAAAGGCTCAGATTCTTCAAAATGTGTTGGAGAATGCGGGGATAGAGACGACCATACAAAACGTCAATCAGATTCAACCGTTGATATCTTCTGGAGTGAGAGTGCGGATATTAGAAAAAGATTTGCCTCAAGCTCTAAATATTATTGAAAGTAAAGAATGGCTTAGTGATAGGGTCGTGGGCGAAGAATTGCTAGAAAATGATAGTCATGGGAAACCTACAAAATCAATCATATTGGTTCCTGTTGACTTTTCTGAGTATTCTATCAAGTCTATACGTATTGCTTTCAATATAGCTCAGCAATTACATGCAGAGGTACGACTACTACATGTTTATTTCGCTCCTATTTATGCAAATACATTGCCTTATTACAATGACTTGCTGTTCCCTGATGCTGATAAGACAAGGGAGATTTCTTCTTTATTAGTTAAAGTACATCGTGATTTTGATGCATTGTCTTTGGAAGTAAAGAAATTGATTGCTAACGACCATTACACTGATGTGAAATATGACTGCGTCCTTTCTGAAGGTATTCCTGAAGAGGAGATTAATCGATATGCTCGATTGAATCATGTGGAGATGATTGTCATGGGAATGCGTGGCAAGGAAAAAAGAGATAGTGAGTTAATTGGTAGTGTTACTGCTGATCTTTTTGATCGTAGTAGGATTCCTATCTTAGCTGTGCCAGAGAATTCGACTTTCAATTCGATTAATGAAGTTAGTCATATCGGTTTTCTAACTAATTATTCTCAGCGAGATTTAATTGCTTTTGATAGTTTCTATAAACGTTTCGAGGGTAAAAAGTTTAAAGTTACTTTTTATCATCTCCAAGGAAAAAAGACATCTCAAGTGGAGGATCAAATAGTTGCGGGTTTATTGAATTACTTTAGAGATAAATATCCGGAAATTGGTTTTGACTTTGAAATGGTTCCATTGGGTAATCAGATGGAGATCTTGGATAAAAGTATCACTGATAATAAAATTTCTTTGTTAGTTACTTCTTCACACAAACGAACTATTTTCTCTAATTTGTTTACGCCAAGTATAACGAAGAAGATTATTTTTCATTCGAAGACTCCTTTACTTATTATGTATCATTGATAATGATTTATTATTGCTCTTAAAAAAAGAATGATTGACTATTTTAATAGTCAATCATTCTTTTTTAATCTGTTTCTTTCCTAATTGTTACCATTCGTAATTGATACCAAAACTCAACAGTTCGTTTAACTGGAAGTAGGTGTTGTCAACTTTTGTTACACCATCATCAAATCGTCCGTGGACAAATAGTTTGGTTGATAGGTGTTTATTTAGTATCAAGTTGAATGTGTTTTCCCAACTGATTTCTACTTTTTGATAATTCGTAAAGTAATTAAATCTAGAATCTAATTTTATATAGGGTAATATCTGCCAAGATAATGTAGACTTTAGAGTACTACCGACTGTACTTAAATATTTCTTGTCTAGTTTAAGTCCATATTTCGTTTCATCTACATCGCTTGTTGTCACCCATCTATAGTTCCAAGATGCTGGTAATATAGCAACTGACAAATTATATTTTTTCTTTTCTAGTTTGTAATCCATACCGAGAGAGACATAAAAGTCTGCTGGAGACATAAAGGCTGATAATAATTGATCTGTATTTTTGGTATAGTTCCGAACGAGCTGTGTACTAAACTCACTATTCGCTGTGTAATACCAATGTTTCGAAGCTTGAACACCGAATTTACTAGTAAATCTCAGTAAGTTGGCACTTACGTTATATTGATGAACGGTATCTGATGGAACTGTAGCAAAACCTAAGTTGGCTTCAAACATATTTTCCCATTCTATCTTTTGCTTATCGTTGTAGTTGGCTTGTAATTTAAGAGAGCCGAGAAGTCTATTTGAATTTTCTCCACCTTTATACCAGTTCTCTGAAATATAATTCTGTGTAAACTGCAAAGAACCCTCACATATGTGTCTCCAGAAATTCGGTTTGTGAATATCGACATCTTTGTCTACGACATCATCAGGGGCAATTTCATGGGTAAATAAGTTGGTGATTTTTGCTTCGGTCTTCTTCTTGTTTTCGATAGCTATGTAATCTTTGTATTCTGGAAGCTCTTCTATATATTTTTGGCTGTATCTTATTAATTCTGGATACTCTCTATACATGTTTCGTAGGACTATTTTACTCCAGGAATATTCACTGATGCTGTCTTTTGAAATTAACTCATTGTCGGTAGGGACATCACTATAATACATAAGGGGCAAAAAGAGACGATATGATTCTTGACTCATTGAATCTCTAGATACGTATTGTGCAGTAGGAGAAATAGAATCAGCATCATAGGTGTCAGCAAAGTACTGTTTGTACAAGTCTGAAGGTAGATTTTTTAGGAACTCCTCTTTTTGACTGATTGCCTCTTCTCTTTGTTTTGTTAATCTTATTTGATTTAAACTATCTAAAAGAATTCGATATTGTTTTAATGAATCTATTTGGGCTAATTCATAAGCTTCTTGTACTGCTCTTAAACTGTCCATATTTAACTTATCTCCCTTCTCGAGGTCAGTAACGATGGCTTCTAAAGAATCTGGAATAGCTTTTCCTAATGAATCGGTCCTAGCGATTCCAACAATAGAATCAACAGCATTCTTACTCAATAGTGTATTTACTGATTTGACTTTTAAAAGTGTATCGGATGAGTAGGTAGTTGCCACTGTTGAGGTATCAGCAGTAGCAACGGTTATTGAATCTTTTGCTTTATTTAAATCTGGACTTTTCTTTATAATTGAGTCAGTTGGATTCTCTTTTATAGATATAGTATCTTGGCTGCTGTAAATTGAATGAGCACTCATTTTAGGAATGGCGCCAAACAAAATTAAACTAAATACCCCTAATTTGATTGATGAATTTTTTCCCATACCTATTTATTCTGAAGTTCTTAGAGTTATAAAATCATGTAACATTATTAGAAGCAAATTTACACATAAAAGATGATATATTCATTATATAGATAATACTTTTTGATTTGTAACTAGATTATATGCATGCTTTTTTGTACTTTTGCGTGCGTATTATGTAATTGATAAAATATAAACATGGAAACTAAGTACATTTTTGTTACTGGAGGTGTGGCTTCTTCTTTAGGGAAGGGGATTATCTCATCATCTATCGGAAAACTTTTGCAAGCTCGTGGTTACAATGTAACTATTCAAAAATTTGACCCTTACATCAATATTGATCCAGGAACTCTTAATCCTTATGAACATGGTGAATGTTATGTGACTGTTGATGGTCATGAAGCGGATTTAGATCTTGGACACTATGAACGATTCTTGGGTATTCAGACTACTAAAGCTAATAACATTACAACTGGACGTATCTATAAGAATGTAATAGATAAGGAACGTAGAGGTGACTTTTTGGGTAAAACAGTACAAGTAATTCCTCATATTACTGACGAAATTCGTCGTAATGTGAAGCGTCTTGGCACGAAGCAAAAATATGATTTCGTTATTACCGAAATTGGTGGTACTGTAGGTGATATTGAGTCTTTGCCATACCTTGAAAGTATCCGTCAGTTGAAGTGGGAATTGGGTAAAAATGCACTTTCTGTTCATCTTACTTATGTTCCATATCTTGCTGCTGCTGGCGAGTTGAAAACAAAACCAACACAGCATTCTGTCAAAGAATTACAATCTTTTGGTATTCAACCTGATATTCTTGTCTTACGTTCAGAGCATGAATTAAATAGTAATCTTCGTAAGAAGGTCGCTTTGTTCTGTAATGTTGAAGAACGTGCTGTCATTCAAAGTATTGATGCTCCTAGTATCTACGAGGTACCTTTGTTGATGCAAGAACAGGGAATGGATAAAATTATTCTAGAGAAAATGGGATTGCCTATTGATGGGGAAATTGAATTGCTTGATTGGAAGAAATTCTTGAAACGTCGTTCAGCTGCTACCAAAGAAGTGACCATTGCTCTCGTAGGTAAATATGTAGAACTTCAAGATGCTTATAAGTCAATTACTGAATCACTTTCTCATGCTGCTACGTATAACGATAGACGTTTGAAAATTGTGACTATTCAGAGTGATAATGTTACAAAAGAGAATGTAGCTGCTAAATTGAAAAATATTGATGGGGTCGTTATTTGTCCTGGATTTGGCTCTAGAGGTGTGAAAGGAAAATATGTGACTGCACAATATACTCGTGAAAATGATATTCCTACCTTTGGTATTTGCTTAGGTATGCAAAGTATGGTTATTGAGTTTGCTCGTAACGTCCTTGGTTTGGCTGATGCAAATTCTTCGGAAATGGTTGATCATACGAACAATGCAGTGATTGATATCATGGAAGAGCAAAAAGCAATTACAGAAATGGGCGGTACTATGCGTTTAGGTGCATTTGCTTGTACTATTCGTGAAAAATCACGTACTGCTGAGGCTTATGGCACTGAACATATTGAAGAACGTCATCGTCATCGTTATGAATTTAATAATGATTATTTGGAGCGATTCGAAAAAAATGGGATGCAATGTGTCGGTATCAATCCTGAAACCAATTTAGTCGAAATTGTTGAGATTCCTGAGAAGCGCTGGTATATTGGTACTCAATTTCATCCAGAATATAGTAGTACTGTACTTGCTCCTCATAAATTATTCCTATCATTTATCGCAGCTTCAATTAAGTTTCATAACGAGAAGTAAAATTTTAAGAAATGGATAAAAATACCGTAACTGGCCTAGTTTTAATAGGGCTACTACTTGCAGCGACTTCTTATTTTAGTCGTCCTAGTGATGAGCAAAGATTGGCTTTGCAACAATATAATGATTCTATTGCTTTAGTTCTTAACACTCAACAAAAGGAACAAGCTGCCTCACAAGCTGTGATTGCTTCTTCTGAGACTGAAATGCAGAATCAACAAATTGCAGATTCAAGTGCTCTCTTTTTTGATGCTGTGAAAGGTACTGAGCAATTGGTTACTCTTAAAAATAGTAAGACAACTATCGTTTTAGATTCTAAAGGGGGAACTCCTATTTCTGCTACTTTTTCTGAACATAAAGATCAAAAAGGGAATCCTTTGCAATTGTTTGATGCTGCGTCTGCTAAGATGAATTTTTATATCTATGGTCGAAAGGAGGCTATCCAAACGAAGGATTGTTTCTTTACTCCTATAGCAGTAACTGATAGCACTGTAACTATGCGTTTGGCTCAAGCTGGCGGTGGTTATATCGATTTTGCTTATTCTTTGCGTTCTAAATCGTATATGCTTGATTTAGACATTCAAGCTCATGGCTTGATTCAACAATTGGCTTCCACAGATTTTCTTAGTATCGATTGGTTTGAAAGAGCTAAATTACTGGAGAAAGATTATACTTATTCTCAACGTTATTCTACCATGATTTATAAAAAAGTCGATGGTGGAACAAGTAGTGTGAGTACGTCTGGTACTAAGTTGGAAGAAAAGAAACCTGAAGAGACTCTGAATTGGGTTGCTTATAAAAATCGTTTCTTTTCTGCTGTATTGATTAGTGATAGTTTCTTGAGAGATGTAAATCTATCTGTTCGTGGCTTAGCTGAGCAGACTGGTGAACTTAAAGAATATAATGCTTCATTCAAAACATCATTTGATCCAACTGGTGTAAAGGCTACTCAAATGCATCTTTACTATGGTCCTAATGACTATAAGATATTGAAGGCATTTGATAAGAATCGTACTGATAATTGGGACTTGAAACAATTGGTAGATTTAGGTATACCGGTTATTCGTCAGGTTAATGAGTATCTTGTATTGAATCTTTTTGATTGGCTTTCTAAATATGGATTGAGTATGGGTATTATCATCTTGTTGATGACGGTTATCATTAAAACTTTGATCTATCCTGCTACTCGAAAAAGCTATATGTCAGGTGCGCGCATGAGAGTTCTCAAGCCTCAAATTGAAGAAATCAATAAGAAGTATCCTAATAAGGATGATGCGATGAAAAAGCAGCAAGAGACCATGGCACTTTATAAAAAATATGGTGTCAGTCCTATGGGGGGATGTCTTCCTCTTCTTTTGCAATCACCGATCTTGTTTGCGATGTTTATGTTTGTACCGACTGCGATTGACTTCCGTCAGCAGTCTTTCTTGTGGGCTAGTGACTTGTCTAATTATGATGCATTTATTAATCTCCCATTTAATGTTCCTTTCTTAGGAGAACATCTTAGTCTGTTTTGTGTATTGATGACTGTTACTTCAATAATCAATATTCATTTCACTATGCAACAACAAGATACGGGACAGAATCAATTACCGATGATGAAATATTTCCAATATTTTATGCCTGTCATGTTTCTATTCGTATTGAATGGATATCCTGCTGGTTTGAACTATTACTATTTTATTTCTACATTATTTACAGTGATTGTGATGATTATCCTTCGTCGTAGAACGGATGATAAGAGATTGCTTGCGGGACTTGAAGCTTATGCTGAAAAGAATAAGAATAAACCTAAAAGTGGTTTCTCTGCTAGATTAGAAGCTATGCAACAGCAACAACAAGCTATACAAAAATCAAAAGGGAAAAAATAATCTTTTGACAAGATATTTATAAAAAGCAGCATAAATCAATTTGATTTATGCTGCTTTTTTATGTCTATTATTTATATTCGATAACGAGTCTTTTCTGGATGAACTGTTGGTATTAAAGGTGCTATATACTATCTAAAGAATCTTGAATCAGATCTATTTTTTTGGTTTCTTCTTCAATTTGTTGATTTATAGTATCAAATTTAATTTTGAATTCTTCTTGTTTCTCTTTTATCCATTCTCCATTAGCTAAATTGTTCCGTTGGTTTAATGGGAAATTAGTATCCATTTCCTTTATTTGATAGCGAAGATGAGTGATCTCTTTTTCGATGTTCTTGTTTCGCTCATCCCAATTTGATTCGGCATCTAATTCGGCATCAGAAATGGTTTCGTTGTCAAGTTGTAAAATGAGTTCTCTTAGGCGATGAATATCAATCATTTTATAAGCGGCTTGTGCTTGAAGAAAATAATCTTTTTGACTTTCTTTTTGATTCGGATGAAGCAGGGGATGGAGTCGCTTAATTAATGCTCGATAAATATCTTTAAATTCTTTAATACCTTCATCTGAAGTGACTCCATTGATAAGTACTTGATGGGCTTGTACCATATCATTATGTTGTCTGCGAATACGATTATAGGACTCCTGTAAAGTTTGATGAATCGATTGTTTTATCTTCTTTTTGTCAGGCTTTTCATTTTTAGCTAAAGACTTTTGAAGAAAATTTGATGTTAACTTTTGTTCTTGTAATTTTGTTTCTGCAGTAAACAATTCAAACTGAAGGCGTCCGATTAATTCGATGAACAATGCTAATATGTTTTGCTGCTCATGATGAATTAGATAATCTCTTTCTTCATACATTGCGCAAAACTCAGTTCTTCTTGTGAGGTATTCTTCTCGTTCCACTTTATTTAGCAAAGTTTTGGATTCTTTCATATGAAGATGCTGATACATTTCAACGAAATGGTCTATCGTGATGCGTAAGTCACTTGGTAGGATTTCTAGAGCTTGTTCGATGATTTTTTCAGGAATTTTATTTTCTGCTTCTGCTAGAGAACCTGCAATGGCAGCAATCGTGTCACTGTCACCACCTATCGAAACGGCAGTACGAATGATATCTTCAAAATCATGACCTTCTAAGAAGCAGCGTATCGCTTGAGGAACGGTTACTTGAGCGGAGGCATCGAATGTATTATTGGCTCTTATTTCTTCTACTGATTTAGCCATGTCAGGATATTCCTTTGGGGAATAGTAGTTCTTTTGTATGTGTTGCAAGAGACGATATCTACCATATTTTTCATGGTGTAGTAGGTAGATGCAGTCTGCAATACAGACAGCTCCCTTAATCCCTTCTGGATGATTATGTGTACATTCAGCTGAGAGTTGTGCTTCGCGCAAGACGGTATCTCTATCGTTAAATAACCATCCTATGGCTGACACGCGCATAGCACTTCCATTGCCGAAACTTCCATAGGGTTCTGGATTGGCTTTTTTCATCCATTCATGAAAGAAAGGGCCATATTCTACATTCGGAAAATGGTTGGCATATTCATAGATAGTGTCTCGGTAACTTGTTTTCTTATCGGGATAGTGAAGACGAGTAACTGCAGCTTGAGCAACTGCACAAGTGAGCACTGTGTCATCTGTGAAGTGACTATCTTTTGTAAATAGTGTAAAATCTTTTTGACGACAATTGTTCCATTGAAAGCGTGAGCCAATAATATCCCCAATAATTGCACCTAGCATAATATAATATTTTGTTATTTATTCTAGATGCAATGTACAAAACTTTTCTAAGGGAATCAAAGAGTAGGGGCTCTTATGTAAAAGTTTTTTTATTCTAATTAAAAAGGCATGTTGTTATCTGCATCTGGCACTTGGGATGTGTCAAATCCTCCTGCCATTGGAGCTGGAGGGATGTTCCTATTATCATTGTGTAATGATATATTTTCCATCTCGTTTTGTTCGTTATTGATTGATGAACTCATTACTCCAGAGGTGAGGGAGTCAAGTGAACCATCCTCTACATTTTCAAACTTAGCAAATTCTTTACGGAATCTAAGAGTAATATCACCTACACCACCACTACGATGTTTGGCAATGATGATTTCTGCCATGCCTCTATAGTCTTTGCCATCTTCTTCTACTATCTTGTAATATTCAGGACGGTGAATGAAACAGACCATATCGGCATCTTGCTCGATGGCTCCTGATTCACGAAGATCACTTAACTGTGGACGCTTTCCTGCATTTCCTTCACGTGCTTCTACTCCACGATTTAACTGAGAAAGGGCGATGATTGGAATATTCAATTCTTTTGCTAGGGCTTTCAATGAACGAGAAATGGTACTGACTTCTTCTTGTCGTGAACCGTGTTTCATTCCTGACGCATTCATCAACTGTAAATAATCGATTACGATAATCTTGATTTGGTGTTCTTTGACTAGACGTCTTGCCTTTGTTCTTAGTTCAAATACAGATAGTGAGGGGGTATCATCGATATAAATTGGAGCACCAAAAAGTAGATTGACACGTTGATCTAGTTGAGTCCATTCGTAGCTTTTTAATTGCCCATTTTTAATTGTCTCACCTCGAATCTCGCTGACATTGATAATTAGTCGATTTACGAGCTGTACATTACTCATCTCCAAAGAAAACATGGCAACGGGAATCTTTGCATCAACTGCCATGTTTCTTATCATTGACAATACAAAGGCTGTTTTACCCATTGCTGGACGAGCCGCTATAATAATTAAATCACTATTTTGCCAACCAGAAGTCATCTTGTCTAGTTTGTGATATCCACTAGCTAAACCACTTAATCCATCTTCTCGGGCTGCTGCAACTTTTATTTGCTCGAGGGCGTCTTTGATGACTGGATCAATATGTGTGTAATCTTTCTTTAAGTTTTTCTGAGAAATCTTGAATAATTTACTTTCAGCATCTTGCATCAAGTCGTTAACATCAAGGGATTCATCAAAAGCTTCGTTTTGAACTTCACTACTAAAAGTGATTAGTTGTCTAGCTAAGTATTTTTGAGCTATGATTTGAGCATGGTAACCTAAATGGGCGGTTGTTCCTACTCGGCTAGAGATTTCAGCAAGATATACGGGTCCTCCAATTGCTTCCAATTGACCTTGTGAACGAAGAGTTTCTGTAACAGTAAGAATATCTACAGGAAGATTCTTAAGATTTAAATCAACTATAGCTTGAAATATAATTTGATGTGCATGCTTGTAAAAAGAATTTGCTGAGATGATTTCATTGACAGAGTCGTAAGCATTTTGTTCAATCATCAAAGCACCGAGAACGGCTTCTTCCATCTTTATTACTTGTGGTTGAACCTTACCAGTTTCTTCTAAATCAGAAGGCCTGGTTTGGCGGTAACCTTTAATTGTCTTTTTATTGTTATCGTATGGCATACAGAAATTTTTTTATTTATTTGCGGACTTCAAAGGTACGGATTATTCTTTATCTTTTTTATCTTTGTTGGACCAAAAATAAAACTGTATGATCCAATTCCCTAATGCGAAAATTAATTTAGGCTTGCATGTAACTAGTCGACGTGATGATGGTTATCATAACCTTGAAACTGTGTTTTATCCTATCCCTTTGTTCGATGCTTTGGAATTTGTCGTTCAACCTCATTCAAAAGAAAAGATTTCACTTATTATATCTGGGTTATCTGTTCAAGGAAATCCTCAAGAAAATCTAGTTTGCAAGGCATATCATTTATTGGCAGATGAATTTAATTTACCATCTGTAACTGTTTATCTAAAGAAAATAATTCCTTTAGGTGCGGGAATGGGTGGGGGATCGTCTGATGCTACTATGATGTTAAAGATGCTGATAGATTTCTTTGATCTTAAGATATCTGACGAGAAATTAGAAGTCTTAGCTGCTAAATTAGGCGCTGATTGTGCTTTTTTTGTGAGAAATAAGTCCGTTTTTGCAGAAGGCATAGGGAATGTGTTTTCACCAATAGCATGTGATTTGAAGGGGTATCAATTATTACTTATTAAACCGAATGTTTTTGTTTCGACAAAAGATGCTTTTGCTCATATTATTCCTAGAGATAAAAAGTCAACCTTGGAGGAGGTTAACTTGAGAGAAATTATAAAAGAACCGGTCTCAAAATGGCGTGAATTAATGGTCAATGACTTTGAACAGAGTGTTTTTATCAAGTTTCCTATCCTTCAATTGTTGAAACAAGAACTTTATAATGCTGGTGCAGAATATGCTGCAATGAGCGGATCGGGAGCTACAGTATTTGGTTTATTCTCACCTGATAATAAGATTCAATTAGATCAAATCTCTGTTACTAAAAAAAAGGATACTTTTGTCCAACTATTGACTCTCTAAATACGTTAATCTTTAGATAACCCGATTTTAATAGGAAGCGCTTTTGCATTGATTGGATTGGGGTAAATGGATTGGTTTGCAAGTGGGTTACTTCCTTCACTTTCACTACTGTCTGTATTCGTGTCGGTGTCAATAATTGCTCCTGTATCAATCAGGCTTAAAATATTCTTTACATACCATTCTTGGCTAGAACCAAGATCCTGTAATGTGGTGCTTGTTGTTTCTGTTAGGTCGAAATCGGGAATGAAACCATTGTCGTAATCTGCAGTTCCTTCTGAATTGTAAACGTCTGCTACCACAGGCCAATAGGTATATTCCGGAGAGTCCGGATTGGTGTATCCTGCCATGGCTACATGCTTGCCGAAAGTTGTTTGACCGACGAGTATCACATTGTCTCTTCCAAAATAAGGAATGATACTATTAATCACTAATTCTGAAGCTGAAGCTGTATAGCCTGAAGTGATAATGTAAATTCTACTTATCTCTAAGTTGCTTTGACCATTGAGGAAGGATTTATCAGATAGGTATTGGATTGTATTATTTTCTTGTTTTCCGTTGTATTGTAGGTGAAATAGTTCTTTCCCTAGCGTTTCTTTAGGGAGTAAGATGGTGCTTAACTTTTGTGATGCAACAATATCTCCTCCTCGGTTGTATCTCAAATCTAGAATGAATTCATCTATATTCTGACTAGCCATTTCACCAATTGTATTGATCAAATTGTTAATATATTCGTCAGAAGAATCGCCTGAATCGACGATGAATTTGCTATAGCAGACATAGCCAACTTTTAACCCGTTCTGTTCGATTATAGAATGGGCAACTAATGGATCATAGGTAGCGTTAGTCGCTGCAGGTAACGTGATTGTTGTCGTATCATCTAATAATGTCAACGTAGCTGCATCTGTTTCTGTAGCAAAAGTAGTATAGTTACTTTGTGTATATTGCTCACCATCTCGTTTAATAAAGATATCACCTCGTTTTAATCCAGCTAAGGCAGCTGGAGAGGAGGGATAGACAAACTCAACCTGTACGGCTACATTTGTCGTTTCGCTATTCATTCGTATATATTTAAGCTCCCATCCATAAGATAAATCTGATATAGTAGCTTTGGTTACTGTATTTCCTTGAACGTAAGAATAGGTGCTCCCATCTTTCCCGTCTTGGTCAGAAAGTAATGTGGTGAAGAAATCGGGACTTTCACTGAAATAATCGGCATCTTCTGGTTGTTCTATGTCTTGATAATAAAGATAATGATCGATCATTATATTGTAAATCCATGGATTAGGTGATACTAATTCATCAAACTCATGAGTACGGTCTTCACCACAAGATGTCAAAGATAACCCGGTGCTTATAACAACAAGTATAGTATAGAATAATTGCAAAGTTGAATGTCTTTTTTTCATGACGCAAAGATAAGTAAAAGAGTGGAAAAAATAGCATATCTAGTCAATCGTCCATTGGTTGTCATATGCTTTTGTTTGATTGGGGTCATAATGTAAGGACGTTTTTTTTATAATCTTAATTTGATATTCTTTATGAGAATTATCTTGCATCTCTCTTTCAAGCATCCATGGGTTGGCCAATTTTAGTAAGCGGTAGGTTGTGTCATGTTGTTTGGCCCATTGAGCTAAATCAGGTATTGTTGTTGACCATCTAACGATGTCATATTCCAATGGGGGATACAAATCAGAATCTCTAACTTGAAATCCCATCTTGGATGGGCTTGTAAATAAAATTTTACAAGCCAGTATTCTGAATAGGTATCTTGATGTTTCAGAAACAAGATATAAATCTTCTGGATTTTCTACTCCTTGAAATTTTAATTCTTTGCTGATGCGTCCATTTCCAGCATTATACGCTAGTGCAACCAATGACCAATCGTGATTTTGTGCATAGGAGTCTTTTAGGTATTTGCAAGCTGCTATTGTCGCTTTTTCTAAATTGAAACGTTCGTCTATATTTCGATTGATTTCTAACCCATAATCTTTTCCTGTCGATTTCATAATCTGCCATAGTCCACCAGCACCAGCTGATGATTGTGCCTTTTCGTCTATGTTACTTTCTATAGCCATCAGATAGATGAAATCTTCTGGTATATTAAACTCTTTTAGAATCGGTGAAATCAAAGGAAAGTATCTATTTGCTCGTTTTATTATTTGAAATGTTGACGAGTGCATATAACTGAAAGCCAATAGTTCACGATCGATTCGTTCTCTTACATCAAAGCGTGTCAAATCAATGACTCTGTCACAGAAGGTTATTTCTTGAGGAATGATGGGGGATACCACTTTAGCAGGGGTCTGTTGGTCATGATTGGAATCTATATTCAAAGTCGTGATTTTTGCAAATGTAAAACTGCTAGTTAGCAATAGGCTAAAGAAGAGCAAAGTCAATTTGATACAATTAGATGACGTTTTCATTTTCTTAGAATGTTTATAAGAGGGAGTTTTCAATAAAAATTAAGGGAGCTGTTACTGGTGCATTGTTAAATGCACTTTCAAAAATAGGTATAAATTGCTGTTTGCCCAAATAAAATTTCAATAAGATGTTGGTAACTTTAGAAAAAAGAGTAATTTTGTCACTTCATAAAAAAAGAGAAAGATGAATACGATTAAAATCAAGGACAAAGAATTTACTGTTTCTATTCCTGAGGAGAATATCCTCAAACAGGTTAAACGAGTTGCTGACGAAATAAATCGCGATTTGAAAGATAAGAATCCTATTTTTTTAAGTGTACTAAACGGGGCATTTATGTTTGCAGCGGATTTGATGAAAAATATCAGTATCCCTTGTGAAATTTCTTTTGTTAAGTTAGCTTCTTATGAGGGACTTACTTCTTCGGGTATAGTAAAAGAGGTCATTGGTATCAATGAGGATTTGACAGGTCGTACTGTTGTAGTTGTAGAAGATATAGTTGATACTGGTTTCACTATGGAACGTCTTTTGGAACAGATTGGTACTCGTAACCCAGCAGAAGTACATATTGCTACTTTATTAGTGAAACCTGAAAAATTGAAGGTGAATTTAAATCTCGAATATGTAGCTATGAGTATTCCTAATGATTTTATCGTTGGATATGGTCTTGATTATGATGGCTTCGGTAGAAATTATAAAGATATTTATACTGTTGTTGATTAGTGATTAATCTTTTTGGGCAACTCTTATTATTTAGTGGAATAATATTCTTTTTTAAGGTAAAATATATTTGTAACAATGTTAAATGTAATAATTTTTGGAGCTCCAGGCTCAGGTAAAGGTACACAAAGTGAAAGAATAGCTGCTAAATATGCTATTAATCATATCTCTACAGGTGATGTACTTCGTGGCGAAATAAAAAAAGGAACTAAATTAGGTGAAACTGCGCAAGGCTATATCAACCAAGGACAATTGATTCCTGATTCATTGATGATTGATATCTTGGCACAGAAATTTGATAGTTTCAAGGATAGTAAAGGGGTCATCTTTGATGGTTTTCCTAGAACTATTGCTCAAGCTGAGGCTTTAAAAGTAATGCTTAAGGAACGTAATCAAGAAGTATCTATTATGCTTAATCTTGATGTCCCTGAAGATGAGTTGATGACTCGTCTTATCAAACGTGGAGAAGAAAGTGGTCGTGCTGATGATAATGCTGAAACTATTGCAAAACGTCTAAACGTATATCACAATCAAACTGCTCCGTTAATTGATTGGTATAAAAATGAAAATCTTTTTGTAGCTATTCATGGATTAGGTTCTATGGATACTATTGCTGAAGATATTTTCAAGGCAATTAATAGCTTGTAATAACGACTTATTACAAGTTCTTTATATCTCTAAAAAGAGGAAGAACAAGTGACTAAACTAGTTCTTCCTCTTTTTTACACTCTTTTTTTGAATAAAAAGATTATCTTTGGAGCCGAATGCATATTGCTTTCATATCATATATATAATATTATGGCAGAATCAAATTTTGTAGATTACGTAAAAATTTTGTGTCGAAGTGGTAAAGGTGGGCGTGGATCCACTCACATGATACGTGAAAAGTATGCTGCTTATGGTGGTCCTGACGGAGGCGATGGTGGCCGTGGAGGTCATATCATTTTAAAAGGAAATCGAAATTATTGGACACTGCTTCACTTACGTTATGACCGTCATATGTTTGCGGGACATGGTGAATCTGGTGGTCGTAGCACGTCTTTTGGTAAAGATGGTGCAAATAAAATTATAGAAGTACCTTGCGGAACTGTGGTTTATAATGCTGATACTGGTGCTTTCTTATGTGATGTTACTGAACATGGACAAGAGGTAATTTTGCTCAAAGGTGGTCGTGGTGGTCAAGGTAATGATCATTTTAAAACGGCTACTAGACAGGCTCCTCGTTTTGCTCAACCGGGAGAACCTATGCAGGAGGTAACTGTAATTATGGAGCTAAAGTTATTAGCTGATGTCGGGTTAGTTGGATTTCCTAATGCTGGAAAATCTACTCTTCTTTCTGTTATAAGTGCGGCTAAACCTAAAATTGCTAATTATCCATTTACTACTATGGCGCCTAATCTCGGCATTGTCCCTTACAGAGATGGACATTCCTTTGTTATGGCTGATATCCCTGGAATTATAGAGGGAGCAAGTGAAGGTAAGGGGCTGGGACTCCGATTCTTACGTCATATCGAACGAAATTCATTACTTCTTTTTATGGTGCCAGCAGATGCTGATGATATCCGTAAGGAGTATGATATATTGCTCAATGAATTGGCTCAGTTTAATCCTGAGATGTTAGATAAACAGCGGGTGCTTGCTGTCACTAAGTGTGATATGCTTGACCAAGAATTGATGGATGAAATTCTTCCGGATCTTCCTGATAATGTGCCTCATGTATTTATTAGTAGTGTTACTAATTATAATATACAGGAACTTAAAGATGTTTTGTGGACAGAGCTTAATCGAGAGTCAAATCATCTAGAAGATGCTGTACCTAAGGATACTATGGTGCATCGCGCTAAAGATCTTGTCTTTTTAGATCAGGAATTGAGAGAAGAGGGTGAAATAGAGAAAATTACTGTTGAAACTTCTGTTGATGAGTCTGATCTTGATGAACTTGGTGATGACTTTGATATTGAATATGAAGATTAATTAGTCGTTTATGTGAGACTTTATTCATGTAGGTGTATATTATTTCTCTTAGAATTATTAGGAGCTGTGTCAACTATGTTGATGCAGCTTTTTTTATTTCTAAGCTAAAGTGACTTTTTTATTTTTTCCTTTCTTTTCCTTCCATTTTCTTTCTTTCTCGTCTGTTCTGTGATTTTTCTGATGTGGCTTTTTTTTGTTAAGTCGTTTTTTTTGCAATACTCACTTCTTTCTCTATCTGTTGTTCTTTTTTCGCCTTTTCCATTTTTATCAAATTTCATCATTTACTCTCTTTCTCTTGTCTTAAATCTCCATACAAACCAGTTATAATGGGCAATAATAGCTCTTAAAACGACTATTTTGTCTTTTTATTCAAATTTCTTCCTAAATAGTTTGGCTAGTGTTATAATAAGCTCTACATTTGCATCCGCAATCAAGAAATAGGGCTTAGGAGTAAGCGTTCAAACGTTGATGAATAGGTCTTCTTTGCGATTGTTGCCTAGATAAAATTGTTTAATGAAAT
>Ga0172378_10001806_pt1 | contig 19842 bp, 17 predicted proteins | sample GrowelOW332metaG_FD_119755 | JGI IMG/M metagenome (GOLD analysis project Ga0172378, IMG submission 119755) | Groundwater microbial communities from an aquifer near a municipal landfill in Southern Ontario, Canada - Pumphouse #3_1 metaG | ecosystem: Environmental > Aquatic > Deep subsurface >... | reverse complement strand
TCTTTCTACAGAAGGTATTGTGCCACCATGTTTTACAATTGGATGATAAATTTGTTTTTGTAAGATTTGCATTTCTTCTTCAGACATCATCTTGCCAGAAAAATTAGTTTCAGCTTTTGTTAACGGTGTAACAGCAAGAACAGTCTTTTTTAATTTAGAAACAATATTTGCAATTGAATCATCAATAGCCTTATTTTTATCTCCAGAAAAAATAAAATCAAAACCTGAAACACAAGGACAATTTTCCAAAACAGTAAATGAATCTAAAAATGCTTTACGTGTTTCAATTTCCTCTGGAATCACCAGCTCAGAATTGTCAGTCAAATCAACAGAGATAATTTTTGAAGTTTGTTGAGTTTTATTTACACTACATTTTAATTTTAAAAGACAGTCATATAATTTATTATCTAATGTTTTAAAAACTCCAAACAAAGAACATATAAGTAACACTGCCCCACAAAAAACAGGAATAATAAACTTAATGCGAAATTCTAATTGTTTTAACATATAAATCCGCTCCGTTGAATTCTGTATATGGTCTAACTCTTTTTGCAGAGAACTGCCTTGTAGTTCCTCCAGTTACAGCAGGTTTTACAGGCTGTTCTGTATATGATGAAGCATTTTGTTTTAGTGAAGAAATTTCATCAATTACTTTATCTGAAAAATTTTTATTGATGATATTTGATGTATTATTTTTTAAAAGTTTTTCCAAATCAGTTTGTGAATTTCTACTAACAACAATATGAATTTTTTCTACACCAGAATCAGAATTTATTTTAAAAACTTCAGAGCCAAAATTTTCCTGTGGTAAATAAATTTGTTTTCCTGCTGTAATAGGACCTTTATATAAAACCAACTCTTTTTTATCAGACTGCTCTAAAACAACATAACATTCCGCATCTTCTTCGCTTTCAATTAAAAGAGAATATTCAGTACCACTGGGCAATTTTAAAATATGAGATAAATCATTTGTATCTGCCTCTGTTTCATCTTCTAGAACAAAAGACAACTTCCAATTTACAAAGTTTTTATCTTCTGAAAAAACAGAAATACTTATAAAAAGGAAAAATAAACATAATAGAATTCTCTTTTTGTATATACCCTTTTGCATAATTTGCCTCTTATATTTATTGAAGTGTATATCCTGACCAAAACAATGTCGTATTTGTAATATTTGTTGATGACGGATTAATATATGTAATACCATGCCCATATCCTTTAGTACCGCCTTTTGCATATACTGTTACTTTTATTTTATTTTTAGAATATTTTTCATTCGTATTAAAACTAATTGATTTCTCATTTATAACTGAATCCTTACTACTTTTTATCTTTAAATTACTATTTGAATATATGTTATGTCCATTATTATTCATATCCTCAATTACAATCTTATAAATATAATGACCTGAATTACGAGAATTATTTTCTATTTTTAAATAACATTTTTTCCCTGTATAATTAATTGAAGAAGAAGAAGTAGTAGTAGTTGTTGTTGTTGTACTACCACCAGATGATGTACCACTTCCTGTTGTTGAAGTATTTGTTCCAGTAGTAACTTTTAATACTATTGGTGAATATTGGCTTATTGTTTTATCAGAAAACAATGAGGCTATCTTAAAATAATAAGTTGTGTTTTCCTTCAGTCCACAAAAAGAAACACCCGTATTACCTGATGTACTATAACTTGAATATAGCCTATAAACTTCACCATTGGTACTTCCATATACATAATAATTTGATGCAGAAGAAACGGAAGACCAGTTAAGTGAAACAGAAACTCCAGATGCAGAATAAATGCAGAAATTTTTTGGATAAGGATATTTTGTTGTATCAACAGTTGATGATAAAAATATAACACTTATTGGTTCACAATAATTACTAATAATATTAGTTGATGAAACAGCTGCAACTTTTATAGAAATAGTATTTTCTGGAAGTTCATTAGAAAGGATATAATAATTCTCAGACACTTTAATTGTGCTATTAGAATTACTTGTAATTAACAAATAATTTGTTGCATTTTCAACTTTATTCCAACTAATTTTTACAGACGAAGAAGTAATTTCTGATTTTGTAAGTCCTGTTGGAGTTTGCAATTGTATTTCTGATTCATTATTTTCTTCAGTAGTTTTTTCATCATTAAAAATTGTTGAGCATGATATAAATATCAATCCCGTTAAAATAAAAATTCTCTTTATCACCTTACTTATCATTTTATCTATCTCCTTATTTATTGAAATTAACTAACACCGAGCCTCTATATAATTGGAGATTTTTAATAAAATATAAAGTTTTATAACTACATAAATATTAAATTAACCTTTTTTTCACCCTATACTATTTTATAGTTTATTTTTATCAATTATTTTTCTTCCACAAAAAGTGAATTTAACCTAATTTTTAATAAACCGGTTTACTAAAGAGAAAATATAGCTTATTATATTTATTGAATGGAGTAATAAAATGCCAATCACAATAAAAGACATTGCATTAAAAGCTGGTGTTTCTAAAACAGCAGTTTCTTTTGCGTTTAACAATCCAGAAAGAATTTCAACTGAAACTTACGAAAAAATTATGAGCATTGCGCGAGAAGAAGGCTACTCTCCAAATCCTGTCGCAAGAACTTTGAGCAATCACAAGACTAAAACTATTGGAATGGTTTTACCGCAGTCAGTTTCTGTCTTTTTTCTTAATCCTTATCTTAGTGAAATATTACGTGGCGCTGGAACTGTGTGCGACCAAGAAGGTTATTCTATTTCAATTATGTCGCCGTTCAAAGGAATCATTACTCAAACAATTTTAGATGCTGCAGTTGATGGAATAATTATTTTAGGCGTTTCTGAAAACAGTGAAGTGCACAATGTTTTGCGTCAGAGAGAAATGCCTTACGTTACAATTGATGCGCCTGTTAATTCAAAGTATGTGAATGTTGGAATTGAAGATGAAAAGCGTGCAGAAGAATTAATGACACTTCTACTTTCAAACGGGCATAGAAAAATTGACATTTGTTCTTTGCAATCAATTTCACCTGATTTGGAAAAAGAAGAAACTTCTGGAACACTTGAAGCTCGATTTAATGGAATTTCAAAAGCTGTAAAGCAAGCACATATTTCTAAAAAAGAACAAAATGAATTCAACTATATAAAAATAAATGCTGTCTTATCTGATGCGTATGAAGAAGCGCTTAAAGAATTAAAAAAGCCTGACCGTCCAACAGCAGTTTTTTGCATGGCTGACGTTCAAGCTTATGGATTTTATAAAGCGGCAAGTGAGCTCGGTCTTTCAATACCAAAAGATTTGTCTGTAGTTTCATTTGATGACTTGCCTTTATCAAATGCTTTGTTCCCAGAGCTTACTTCTGTACACCAAAGTGGATTTGAAAAAGGCAAAACTGCATCTAAACTTTTATTCAAACTTATAAATGGAAAAAAATGCGATTCACTTACAATTAAAAGTGAAATCATTATCCGTAATTCAGTAGCAAGTATTTCAAAATAATGCAACATGTCATTCCAACCGAAGTGGAGAAATCTCTTTAATCAAAAGTGCCTATTTATATAAGAGATTTCTACGTCACTAAGTTCCTCGCAATGACACATTTATTTATTTCTATTATTTTTTTCCGACAAACTTTTTAGCCATTCAGCCTTCTCATCATCAAAGTAAGTGGAATTCATTCGCCATTGCCAGTTGTGCCCGCCTGTTGTTGAAGGAACATTCATTCTAGCTTCATTTCCCAAATTAAAAATATCTTGAAGTGGAACAATTGCAAAATCTGCAACTGAAGAAAATATTAGTTCAATTAGCATTTTGCAAAGAGTGCCATTTTTTTTCTTCTGCTGAATTAAATTCCAATCATCTGTTTTAGAAAGTCCAATATAGTCCGAAATCATTTTTATTTCTTCATCACTTGCTTCCAAAAGCCAGCCCTGCATTGTCGCGTTGTCATGCGTTCCTGTATAAGCAACAGTTCTAGAAACATAATTATGTGGTAAGAATGGATTTTTTAAACCATCCGCGCCCGCTTCTTTTGTGTCAAATGCAAACTGTAAAATCCTCATTCCTGGCAAATTAAAGTCATCGCGTAATTTTCTTACTGAGTCTGTAATTATTCCAAGATCTTCTGCAATAATTGGAATATCGCTTAGCTTACTTTGAATTGCATTTAGCAAGTCTGCGCCTGGTCCTTTGCACCACTGGCCTTTTATTGCTGTTTTTTCTCCAGCCGGAATTTTCCAGTAAGTGTCAAAGCCACGGAAGTGATCTATGCGCACAAAATCAACAAGATGGCTCATATAGCTAATTCTTTTAAGCCACCAGTCGTAATTTTGTTTTTTCATTTCATCCCAGTCGTACAAAGGGTTGCCCCACATTTGTCCTGTTGCGCTAAAGTAATCTGGTGGAACACCTGCGCAAGAAAGCTGTTGTCCTTCTTCATCAAGCTGGAACAAATTCTGGTTCGCCCAAACATCCGCTGAATCAGGGGCTACAAAAATTGGAATGTCACCAATTATAGAAATACCTTTTTTGTTAGCATAACTTTTTAATTCAAACCATTGCTCAAAAAAGAAGAACTGAATTGCCTTTTGAATTTCACAACTTTCAACATGCGAAGAATGCCATTCTGAAATTGACTGTGGCTCACGCCTTCTAAGAGTGCTCGGCCAATAGTTGCTCCACATTGCTCCAAATATATTTTCATCAGAAGCTTTCTTGTCATAGAATTCTTTTATGCTCATAAAAATTGCATAGTTATCAAGCCATGACGCATTGTCATTTTTAAACGCTTCATATTTTACACGTAAATCTTTTGGAGCATCATTTAAAAAATTCTTCGCCGCCGCTTTTAGCAAAGGCAACTTCCAGTAAACTACAGAGCCATACTCAACATAGCCGCAATAAGAAATATAGCTTGGAGAAGTTGCCTCTTCTTTAGTTAAGATTTTCTGCTCAACTAACCTTTCTAAATCAATAAGAAGAGGGTTACCTGCGAATGTGGAAAAAGAAGCATAAGGAGAATCCCCATACCCTGTAGGTCCAATAGGCAGCACTTGCCACAAACTTTGTTTTGCACTTACCAGCCAATCCACAAACTTATAAGCATTTTCTCCAAGAGTTCCAATTCCAGGTGAATCTGGCAACGAACTCAAATGTAACAAGACTCCGCTTGAACGACGCATCTGCATTTTTAATTATCCTTTTACAGCACCAGCTGCAATTCCTTTTATAATATATTTTTGTAAGAACAAATAGAAAACAATAATTGGCAAAGATGAAATTGTAAGAGAAGCCGTCATTGGACCGTACTCCTTCATAAATTGTCCATTAAATTTCATTTGTGCAAGTTGAATAGTTCCCTGCTTAACAACAATCAAAGGCAAAAGAAAATCATTCCAAATCCAAAGCACATCTATAACTGCAACTGTTGCAATAATTGTTTTTAGCATTGGCATTATGATTACAAAGAAAGTGTAGAACTTACCTGCGCCATCAATAGAAGCAGACTCTTCAAGTTCCTTAGGCACACTTTTTATAAATCCATGGAACATAAATATTGCAGTAGGACAACCCAAGCCCCAGTACATAATCGTAATTCCTTGTGAGTTCATTAAGTGCAAGTCAGAAGCAAGAACTCCAATTGGCACCATAATAATCTGGAATGGAATAACAATTGAAAATGCAAAGAAGCCATACAAAAGCCAAGACAACTTACTGTCTGTTCTAGCAAGCATATAAGCCGCCATTGCGCTAGTTAGAATAATACCCGCAACTCCAAAAACCGTAATAAGCAATGTATTCAAAAACACTTTTGGAAATTGCATTGTGTTCCAAGCCTTAACATAGTTTCCAACATAAAAACTTTTTGGAAGTCCTAAAGGCTTTAGAATAATATCAGCATTAGGTCTAAATGAATTTACAACAACATAAATCATTGGATAGAAAAAGAAAAATGCAAATATGAACATAACAATTCCAAGAATAACTTTTCCAGCACTACTTGGCTGTTTCTTAACAAATTTATTTTCACCTAAAAAATTATTACTCATTGTTCAACCTCCTTTCTTTTCATAAGGAACAATTGCAATCCTGTTACAGCTAAAATAACAAGGAACAAGAGCATAGCCTTAGCAGTTGCAAGACCCGCCTGTTTTTGCGCAAAAGCATCAAAGTAAATATCCATAACAAACGGAACTGTACCAGTCGCATATCCTGTTGAACCAATCATTGCGTAAATCAAATCAAAACTCTTTAACGCATTAGCAATAGTTAAGAACAAAGAAATTGTAATTGCAGGAAGCAAAAGTGGCAGCTTAACATATTTAAACTTCTGCCAGCTAGAAGCGCCATCTATAGTTGCCGCCTCAAGAACATCAGTTGGAATATTCTGCAAGCCCGCAAGATAAACAATCATGTAGTAACCCGCGCCCTGCCAAATCGCAACTAAAACCAAAAGCCAAGGAGTCTTTGCTGGGTCGCTAATCCATTTGTCAATTCCAGTAATTGCAGGAAGCAGCTGAACAAAAAGCATAGACCAAATAAGCGCAACAATTACCATAGAAAGAACGTTAGGCAAGAAAAACAATGTTCTGTAAACCTTCTGCCCTTTCAAACCCGTGTCCAAAGCAAGTGCCAAGCCAAACGCAACAAGGTTAATACCAATTACAGAAAAGAAAGCAAAAAACAAAGTGAACCCAATAACGCCCATGTTGAATTTTTTAAGAACCCAAGTTTTAGCCAGTGCATTTTTAAGAACACCAAGATTATAAATTCTGTCAGTAGCACTTTTAATAACTTGCTTAGACTCATTTGAAACTTCATTAGAACTTACAAAATCATCAAAAGCATTTTCCTTAGCAACAGAATCTTGCACTAAAGAACTGTCCACAATCTTTTTAAAAAACGGATCAATTTTAGAATCAGAAATTGTTTTTGTTACTGCAACTTCCGGCAAATCCCAAACAAGCCCCTCTATGTTAAAGCTATTTAAATTTTTATCAAGCTCGTATTTTTCTTTTTCAGAATTATAAATATAACTAGAAGAAATAATTTTTTTATTTTCATCAGTCGCCTTCACCATTACTTCTTTTTCAAATTCTTTTTTAGAAATAGAAGACGGCAAATCCGATGTAGCAGAATATTTTTTTTGCAAATAATGATGCGGATAAAAATCATCAGAAACTTTTCCAGTCAAAATTTTTTTGTAGTTATCAAAACCAACAAATTTATTATTTTCTGGAGCCCACCCACTCTTCTTAATTACACGCTCAACCTTTCTGCGTTTACTGCCAGAAAGCGACAATCTTTTATATTGTTGCGAAGAAGAGTCCAGTTCATAAACAGAAAGCAAATATTGCTTGTCAGACTCTTTTAATTTAGAAAGAATATTATTTTCAAATTCACTTTGATTCAAAGAAATAGGAGACTTAGGTGTAAGCCCGTCCCAATTAGTCAATGAAATGTTAATGCCATTAAAGAACGGCACAATAAAAAATATCAAATACAAAACCAAGCAAGGTAAAATAAAGGCCGCAAAATAAAATGCCCTTTTAGATTTTGGTTCAACCATCCTTTTCCTCCGTACTAGAAAATATTTTTACTTTTTTTTATTTTAGAAAGTACTGCAGAAGTACTACAGTACTGTACCTCTGCAGTAAATAATTTCAGATAGTTGAATTATTCAACCGTCACTTATTTTGTAGCAACAGCCTCACGCCACTGTGAATCAATATCAGCAATAACTTTTTCTGCTGACTTAGATTTCATCATGTACTGCTGAGCACCGTTTTTACAAGCGTCTTCAAATACAACAGTAGGATACTGTGCGAACATCCAAGGCATTGTTCCCTTAGCAGAGCAAGCCGCCAAGTCAACATAAGGTCCGCCTAAAACAGACATATCAGCATCTTTAAAAGAGCAAGTAAGTTTATAGTCACCAATCCAAGAAGCCTCGCCGTCTTTAGTAGCAAGCCAGTCCAAGAACTTCATAGCCGCCGCCTGTTTTTCTTTAGAAGACTGTGCAGAAAGTCCCCAGCAAGAATCAACATCAGCGTAAATTAAATTTTTAGAAGCATCGTTAGAAACAGGGAAAGGCATAAAGCCAGCGTTAATGCTAGGATTAAGTTTCTTTGCATCAAGGTAAGCCCAAAGGCCGTTAACCATCATAGCAGACTCGCCGTTAGCAAAAGACTGCTGCTGTTCACCGCCGCCCATTTCTTCAGCATTGCTATTCATGTTAGCACGGTAGAAATCAAGAACAGAGAAAAGTTTAGCTGTATCAACATCGCCATAGCTAGCTTTTCCAGCGTTCATATCAGCAAGCCATTTATTATAGTCAGTGCCTTTCTCAAGAAGAAGCGCTGTCTGAATCATTGTAATAAAATGACCAACAGACCAGTTCTCTTTTAACAAAGCAGCAAATGGAACAATGTTATTATCCTTCAAAGTTTTGCAAGCTGCCTGAAGCTCACGATAAGTTGTAGGAGAAGCAATACCATATTTAGCAAAAATATCTTTGTTATAAATAATACCAATACCCGCAACATCCATTGGGACAGCAAATTGTTTATCTTCATAAGTTACAGCCGGAAAATAACCAGAATTAACTTTTGTCATAACATCAGAAGAAGTCAAGTCAACAAGGAAACCTGCTTTAGCATATTCCTGAACACGAGAATAAGACTGCATCTGAAGAATGTCTGGAAGTTTACCCTGAGCCGCACGAGCAGACATCATAGCATCAGCATCATTTGGAATAATCAACAAATCAATCTTAACACCAGGGTTAGCCGCCTCAAACTTTTTTACCAAAGTAGCCAAGCCTTCCTGATTTTCCTGTTTGTAATAATACATCTCAAGTTTTACTACATCGCCATCACCTTTAGAATCTTTTGCAGCATCTTTCTTAGAACAACCTGTAAAAGCACATAAAGCCAAAGTCAAAGCTGTTATAAAACATACAACCTTTTTCATAATCCTTAATCCTCCTGGAAAATGATATTACACTTACTAAATCGGTTTACTAAACCGGTTTACTTATATTAAACCATGACTTTTCATATTTGTCAAATTCTTTTTTCATTTTTTATTATTTTTTGGAGCAGCCTCATTGAACCAACCGCCGTTCCAGGACTACGCTCCCGCTCCGGTAAAAAAAGCTCCCGCTTTTTTCACAGCCTTCGGCTTCCTTCCATGGCGGGCTAAGCTCACCAGTAAAACATCAAACTTCTCTTTTTAACCTACTTTTTTTTCCAAAAAGATGGCAGCAATGGTTGCAGGTGCAGCCTTCGCAGCAGATGCTAGTGCAAAACTCTATCAGGAAGGAACACTTGCAGCTGGCGGAAATGGTGACACATCATTCATGACACTTAACAACACTAACCAAAAGGATGCTGACCTTTTACAGTTCAGCTATTCAGGAGAACAGGCTGGTGCAGCATTCAGACTTTGGGCTCAGGAAAGTGAGACAAATTATTTAGACTATGAAGGTAATAGCGGAAAGGATCCTATCGTACGTTTCCGCTCATTCTCTATGTGGTTCAAACCTGTTGACATGTTAAAAGTTTCTGTTGGAAATGTTGGACAGTACCTTTACACAGAACAGATCAACTGGTGGAAGACTCCATGTGGATCTTCAGTAGCTCAAGCTGCAGGTTGGGATCACAGATGGTCTAACTACTCAGGTATTGAAGGCGCTGGCGTTAACTTAACAGTAACACCAATTGAAGGACTTCAGTTAGACTTTGGTGCAGTTCCAGGATGGGGAAAAGCATTCATTGATAAGACAGATACAGGAACAACAATTGCAGCTTATGGTGTTACAGCAAAGTATTCTATGGGCAGCATGTCATTCGGTTTAGGCTGGCGTGATGAAGGAATTACTCTTGTAGACGGCGGAACAACAACAAACAAAACAAAGATTCTTACTGTTGGTGCAGATTTCAACGCTACAGGTTTCTACGGCTTTGTACAGCCACGTTTACGCTTTGATGACAATGGAGAAGGCGGACTTGATTTGAACGGTGTTGTTATTGACAACTACGGTAAATATTCAACAGGCGCTCTTTCTGTTCAGTTCCGTTTCCCAGTTACAATTCGTCTTACAGGTGAAGACAGCGACCCAAGCTATCTTACATATCGTGTAAAAGCAAGCTATGCTCTTTCTGGTTTCACACCATACTTGAGCTTAGAAAATGTTGACTACTCTTACTATAATTGGAGTGGCAACGGTGCTGTAGCTGATGGACCTGTATGCTTCGGAAAAGATGATTACAGTGTTGGAAATACATTCAATATGCGCGTTAACCCAGGTGTTTCATTCAACGTTGGTGAAGCTGCTTTGGATATTGGTGTAGCAGTTGATATTCATTCAGCAAAATCTGCTGATACAACAAGCAAAGACAAAATTACTTGGTCTGTACCATTCACTTTAGGAGTAGCGTTCTAATTTTATAAATTAGATTGTTTTTCTTAAAAAACAAAAGGCTCTGTAGCAATACAGGGCCTTTTCTATTTTACTTCACGTTATATAAAATTATTTTTTGCTTTCAATAATTTCAATCATTTTTGAAGGTGTAACAACAAACGGCTTTTTAGGAAAATGCTTTAAATTTCCAGTAACAAGAAATGATTCATTACGCTTTTTACTTTCCATTGTAACTTCATAAAAAACAACATCTTTTGGATCTGGAAAATATTCATTGCTCTTAGCACGATTTACAAATAATCCCACTGATTTTAAATCATTAATTACTTTCCCAATACGTGATTTGCTTATTTTAAATCTTGGCCGTGATAAAACTTCTGTATATTCTTTAATTATTTCATCATTAAAAACAGGGATTATTTTATTTTCTTTATCTAGGACAATAGACATAATTTGAAATGGAAATGACATAAATGTTTTTCTTTATTTTCAACTGAAAGCAAAGCTGAAACAATAACATTTGTATCTATAACAACATAATATTTCAACTTTATTTTCCACTTCTATAAGCGTCAATTTCAGCATTAATGTCATCCAATGTAAGATTTGCTGTTCCATTTTTTATAGATTCATTACGAATTGCCTTGATATTATCAAGTGCAGAAATAGAGTCATAATAGTTTTCATTGCTTGTTGGAAATGGAATGCCCTCTACCTGAATAGCACGAGTTAAAAACATTCTTACTGCGGTTGAAATGTCTATGCCAAGATTGCTAAAAACTTTAGTTGCATTATTTTTCAAAGAATCATCAACCCTTACCTGAATTAAAGCACTTGCCATAACAACCTCCTGTCGTATCTGATTACAATGTCAAGACCATAAATCAAGAGGCTCTGTAGCAATACAGGGCATTTTCTATTTTATTTTACACTAATGCATTGTTTAAAAATCAAACATATCGTCCACGGTTACAAGCGTGACATTATTTTCCACAGCATATTTTTGCACCCATGAAGAAAAACCTGATTTGCTAAAAGCATAGAAGTAAGCTTTTTTAATATTTGAAAATATTTTTTTTCTTGAAATCATTGTTTCAAATTCATCTTGAGAAAACTTTTCGTTTTTAAACTTGCACTCGCAGAAAATATAGTTTTCTTTTTTTCCATCCATCATCAAAATATCTATATCGTCAGCAACTTTGCGCTCTGGATTTGTACCCCACCACTTTCCATAATATGATGGAACAAACGGCAGCTTGTGTTGCTTTGCAATTCTAATCATATATTCCAGACATTCACCTTCAAAAATAAATCCAAGATGCGTGTTTAAATTTTCAGGCCGCATTATTTCCGCAGCTGAATCTTTTGGTCCTAAGATTTCGTAATAGCTTTTTTTCTTAAAAAGAAAATGATACCAAAATGAAAAATAATTGTCGGTTATTTTGTAGATTGTTTTTTTTGAGTTTTCTTTTTCTCCGCATGGATAGCATTTAGTTACAAGTTTAATAGTTTGAAGCGTACCAAGATATTTTGAGCAAGTTGTAGCTTCCTCATGAATTCTTGTAGCAATGTCATTCAATCTTGTTGCTCCACCTGCTATTGTTTCAAAAATACTGTTGTAAAGTGAAGGCTCTCGTAACTCCTGTCTAAGAAAAAACTGTGGCTCTTCTTTTAAAAAAGCACCACCTCTTAAAATTTGAGTCTCAATATTTTTTTCAATAGAAGCACTAGAGTTAAACGCCTCAAGGTAAGATGGAATTCCACCAAGTATTCCGTACGCAATCAGCTTGTTGACATTTGAATAATTTGGAAAGAATTTTGCGCTGTCTAAATAGTCAAAGGACTTTAGTTCGTACTGGGCAGTCGTTCTGCCATACAAAGGGCTTTTTTTAGAAAGGACTTCTCCTTCCATAAAGCTAACGCTAGAGCCGCATAAAATAAGAAGAATATTTTTGTTTTTCCAACTATGGTCTATTATGTGCTGTAGAATACTTTTTATAGACGGATTTTCTTTTGCAATGTACGGGAATTCGTCAATGATAATTACGGTCTTTTGTTTTTTTGTATTGTCACTTATATATTTAAAGACATTTTCCCAGCCACTGAATGCACCATAAGAAGCACTTGAAAAATAATATTGTTCTGCCGCAGAAAAGTCCTCTAAATTGAGTGCATCATTTTTTTCTTGTGCAGAAAAGAACAATGTTTTATGTCTGTTAGAAAATTCTTGTAGCAGCGAAGTTTTACCAACACGCCGTCTTCCATACAGCACAAGAAATTCAAATTTGCTTGATTTGTATAGGTCTTCAATCATTTCTAATTCATTATTTCTACAGAGAAACATGTTTCCTCCTATAAATATACTCTAAAGTATTATACTCTAAAGTATATTTATAGACAAGCATAATATAAAAAGAAAAACATAGTTGCACTACAGTCTTTATCGTCCCAGCAAAAAGTCAATTATATTCTTATGAATAATTCCGTTGCGTGAAAAGTCAAAGTGGTCTGCAGAAATAACATACTTTGGAAAGTTGTCCTTAACTGAATCATACGCACCAAATTTTCGCTGAACAGTTTTATCATCAGCTAAAAGATATGCTACCTGGTAGTAACATTTTTCATCAGGCTTAGTAGTTACAAAGTCAATTTCTGAACTTACATTTTTGCCAACATAAACTGAACACCCACGAGTTTGCAGTTCGTTAAAAACAACATTCTCAAGTTCAGCTCCAATATTTACTTCGTGTGAAGATTCATAAATGCGTCCAAATCCAGTGTCTGTAAGATAATACTTGTCGTAAAGAGGAAGCTCTTTTTTGCCCTTAATGTCATATCGCGAAACTTTGTGCATTATGTAAGATGAAGTAATAAATGAAAGATAGTTGTACAAAGTCTCACGTGAACAGTCGCGTTTTTCACTTTTCAAAAAATTTGTAATTGATGAAGCTGAAAACATCTGCGAAGTATTTGTAACCAAGTAGTTTACAATTCTATTCAACAGCTCAATGTTCTGCACCTTGTAGCGTTTAACAATATCCTTTAAAACAATAGAGTCGTACAAGTCGCCAATAAAAACATTAAGCTCGTCTTCTGACTTCATAGAAAATCTTTGTGGCATTCCGCCCCATTTTATATAGTTGAGCAAATCCTTGTCTGTCACATTCTTAAAATCAATGTTCTGAATTTCGCACGACTCTTTAAAACTAAACGGCATTATTTTAAAGCTAACATAACGGCCAGAAAGCAAAGTTGCAAGTTCACCAGAAAGAAGCTTTGCGTTTGATCCAGTTATGAAAATGCTAACATTCAAAGTTGAGCGAAAAGAATTTATAGCCTTCTCAAAATTTTCAACATTTTGTATTTCGTCAAAAAAAAGAAAGTACTTGCCCTTGTCAACAATTTGTTTTTTTATACAGTTGAATAAATCAATTTCATTTTTTAAATAAGCGTTAGAAAGGTCTTCGAAATTTATAAATATGATGTGGCTTTCTTCAATTCCGCCGGCTTTTATTTCATCAATAATTTGCCTCATCAAAACTGATTTTCCACAACGCCTTATTCCAGTGAGTACTTTTATAAGCTCGCTTTTGTAAAAAGGGCGTATTTTTTCAAGCCACATTTCTCTTTTAACCATATAAAACCCCTATTTGTACTGTTACAGTATATCACTTTAATAAAATAATGCAAGTTATACTGTTATAACGTACTAGTTTTATATTTTTGATGATTTATACTGATTAAAAAGACAACTATATTAGATTAAATTTCTTCTTGCTTATTAGAAAGAATATATTTTATCGAACGTCCCTGCCCAACTAACTTTATCCTGTTTTCAGAAATAAGCTGATTTATAATATTTCTAGCAGGAAAACTGGAACAATTCATAACAGTTTGAACATCCTTGCGTGTTATATAGTCTTTTTGGTTGAACAAAGAAAGAATTTTGTTTTTTACAGAATTATCTTCAGAAAAATTTATTTTTTCTATCGTATGTTGAATTTTTGGAAGTGTAACAATAAAAGAAGAAGGCAGTGGTTCTATAGTAGGCTGTTCTTTTTTACCGCTGTATGTTTCTAAAATTCTTTGAAGTCCTGTGCCATAGCTTTCAACAAGTCTTAAGCGATAAAAAATATTTGCAATTACAGTGTTTCGTGTTTGAGATGCTCCATGCAAAATATCTTGAATTGTAAGTCCTTTTACAAGTCCACCTAAAGAAATAAATTCTATTCTGTTGGAATAAATATTTATAATTGTACTGCCAGAAAAATTGTAATCACGATGAATAATTGTATTTAGCAAAGCTTCGCGGATTGCGTACGGCGGGTAGTCATAAGTTTCAACTCTATCAAGACCTTTAATATCAGCATGAAGATTATTTGCAAGGTTTATAAACTCAAACGAATCTTCAAGTTGTTTTAAAATAGAGCCTGCAAATTCTTTTCTTGTTTTAAAAACAAGTTTTCCTTCACCTTCAAAAACTGCGCACTTTATTGTAAAATCGCACTGGTCAGAAATTAATAGTCCCGTATTTGTAAAGCAGCCATCACAGTCTATAATGCCAAGTGTGAATTTATTTTTATCAGTAAAAGAAACTTCCTTCTTTGCAAAATAATCTGCTGCATAATTGAATGTTAATTCTTGATTCATAGAGCGTGACTTGTCATAAACAACGCCGTCTGTTTCTCTTATCATGTCGCGTATTTGTTCTTCACTTGCAGGAACAGAAGCAACTCCATGCCTAATATAAACTCCACTTGGTCGCAGTCCTTTTTCTATAAGATGATACGGAGGTCTACCACCTTTTGACACTGAAACTTTTATAATCTTTTTACCGTCAAGTTCAATCTGTTCTATATTTGTAAATGGAATTAAATCAGGATGAATTGCATCATGAATTATAGAACTGATTTTTTCCATCTCTGTATCAGCATTTTTTACACCGACAACTTTTCCATCATCACTTATTCCAACATAAATAGTGCCACCGTCAGAATTTGCAAAAGCAACAATTTCCTTTTTAAAATCAGCGTTTAAAATTACTTTTAATTCAACAGAACTGCTTTCAGTAAATTTCATATAATATTCCTTTTCAAGATTTTACTGTATTTTATCGCGATTTTTCAATATTATCAAGATTTTTCGCTATTTTTACGCAATTTACGCTATTTTATCGCGATTTTATATCAATTTGATTATTGGTAAGAACAAATTTTTCGCTGTTTTACCAAGCTCGTCCAATGTTTCTTCTGACTCATGCGCCGCATAATGTTCAAGCATTTCAATTGACTTATGGCCTGTGGCAAGTTGCAATTTTCTTTCATCAACATAGTCTGCCATAATTGAAGTAAAAAATGCCGCCAGCAGTGGAATGTTATATTTTTGTAGTTAGGTATTTTTAACTTCATTGTAATTTTATGAAGTTCTTCGTTCCAATGCCTACACCCGCACGGAATGTTTCTGGAAAATCCAAAGAAAACAAAATCTTCTGGACTTTTACCAAACGGATTCTGCTCTGCTTGCTTCCACAGAAGTGTCAGAAGTTCGTGTGGAACTTTTACTTCACAAACACAGCCATTCTTTGGTACTTTAAGACCGTCGTTTCTTGCCCAGTTGTGCCTAACATAAATTCTATCTCTTCCCAAGTCCTTAAATTGCAAAGCCTGCACTTCGCCAATTCTCATGCCAGTGCTCATTGCAGTTAAATTTGCAACTCTGTAAGACCCATGCTCCCATTTAGCAGAAAATATTTTCTTAGCTTCCTTAAGCGTGGGGATTGTTCTTTTTTGAGGAACAACATGGCAATAAATTAAACCGGAAAAACAGTCATTTTTTATAAGCCTGTTATGGTACGCCCACTTTAAAGCGCAAGTCGCAGATCTCACAGCCTGATTTACAGTTTCTGGGGAAATCATTTTATCAACATAAATCCATTTGCCTTCAGAATCCTTCTTTCTTGTTCTAATTTTTTGAGGAAGAGTAGCAAACCTCCACATGCATTTTTTTATATCTTTCCTTGTAATTGAACCAAGCGGTCTGTTACCCAAAAGCGGCACCCAGTAAGAAAGCGCCCTTCCGTGCATTATTTTCACATACCTTTTATGAATAGACTGCCCCACAACTAATTTTTCCCTAACATACGGAGATTTTCTATAGTCCCAGAACCTATTTAAAAAATGAGCAAAAGTTTCACTTTCAGGAGTTTCAGGCAGCACCGCCGAAACAATGTAATTTTTCATCTGCAGCGCTTCAACAATTTTGTCCACTCCTTCCTTGCTAATTTCTTCCGTCAATATTGAATCAACAATTTTCTTTTCTACCACTGAAATTTCCATTTTTTTACCTCTTTTATTGCTACAGTATCGGCACTGAGGTTTTGTTTCTTTTGTAATTTAATTGGTGCTAGCAATGCAGGACTTTTTGTTAATATCAATCAAACAAAAATCTCTATACTTCAATTTACCCGTATGATAAAAAAAATAATATGCAAAATGTATCACTCACAAAAGAACAACTACTCGAACGCCTTTCAGATATTGAATGGAGCGACTTTTAAGTAAAACGTGTATTTAAAAACAGAATAGAATTTGAAAACCCAGGAAACTTTCCTCGTCCATTAAAAGAACTTTTAAAAGTAGATATAACAATTCCAAGAAATTCTGTACTTACAAAACTTTTCAGATGTGCAAAGTTATGTGAAAACGCGGGTTACGGTTTTGATAAAATGCTTAACTGGAAGAAATCAAACAATTTAAATGTTGATTTTGAAAATTATATTGATTCATGCAAAACAATATTTTGGCGTGTAAAAAAGATTCCCTATCATATGTTCAGACCCACCAGGCTGACCCACCAACCCACCAGGCTGAATTAGATAAGCGAATTGAATTAGTTCTAGACTTCTGTAAAACTCCAAAGACTCGTGAAGAAATTCAAAATCTGTTAGGATTAAAAGATCGTAACAATTTTAAAAAGCAAATACTAAATCCGTTACTAGAAAAAGGCCTTCTTTCTCCGATTGATACAGATTTACCCTCTAATCCAAAGCAAAAGTATTATACAACTTAAAAGTGCTAGCAATGGTTGCAGGTGCAGCCTTCGCAGCAGATGTATCTGCTAAAGTAAAGATTGATGGCAGCTTATTTAACTATGATGGATCAACCATCAGCATGTTCAAAGTAAAACATCAACAGGAATCTTGGAATCCAATTCTTGATTTCAAGTTTAATGGTGAAAAAGCCGGTGCAGAAATTAAATTCTATAACTACAGCGGTACTTGGGATAGTAATGGATATGAAGACACTCTAACTTCAACAATTCATGACACAGAGTGGTCAGTTTGGTTCAAGCCTTTTGACATTCTTAAAATTTCAACTGGTAAAATTGGAACAAACCTTAACCAGGAAACAATTGACTGGAGCAATACAAAAACAGGATGCGATGGTTATGGATATGCAGCAGGAGTTTCTACAAATGGAATTTCTTTTGATTTGATGATGTTACCAGGTGCAGACAAATACTGGTTCACAAAAGCAGAAGGTGCTGATGCAACAATCGCAGAAACATATTTCAAAGCAGGCTATTCAGCAGACTTTGGAACAGTTAATGCAATGTTCGACTACAAGAAAGATGACATGAAGTTCGGCGTTGGCTATAGTGGAGCAGCTGGAGCAGTTAGCTACTTTGTTAACGCTATTGGTTACTATAAAACAGAATTCACAGCTGTAAGATTTGAGCCATTTGTTGCTTATTCAGCAGGCGCTTTGTCTGTAAAACTATGGAACCCAATTGACTACAGCTTAACAGCAGATAGCGATGCTTTAGATGTAAATACTGTTCTCAAAGCATCTTATGGACTTGGTTCTATTACTCCATTCCTATATGTAAACGCAGACAACTGGTGTTCATCTTCAAAGAAAATCACTGTAAAACCAGGTGTTGACGGTTCAGTAGGTGAAATGAGCTATGGTGTATATTTGAATATAACTATTCCAACAGCAGAGAATTCAAAAGTATCTGTTGATGTACCAGTATACTTCACAGTTAACTTCTAATCTAATCTCCTAATAGTAGGGATTACATATTCTAAACAAAAGGCTCTGTAGCAATACAGGGCCTTTTCTTTATGTACTAATATTATTTTAGTTAGAATTTGCCTAAATAGACAAAAAAATCCCCCGGTTTTTACGCCAAGGGACTTAATTAAGAAACTAAGCTAACTTTAGTTAGATTAGAAGCTTACACGTGCTGTTACAGGAACATCAATTGCGATGTCTCCGTCTTTCTTAATGTTAGATACTCTGATAGATGCATCGAATGCTGCTTCACCAATGTTGAAGTTAACACCAGGCTGAATAGCCATTTCGAATGTGCCACCAAAGTCATCAAATGTAATTGCTGCATCGTTAGCATCAATGTCGAAGTATGGTGTGCAGTTGCTAAGTGCGTATTTAGCTTTTACCTGATATGTAAGGAATGATGGGTCTGTTGATCCACTTGGAACCATGAATCCACGTACTGTTACTGGAACACGATATTCTACTGTAAGAGCGCCTGCTGTTACAAAGCCCCAGTTGTCAATACCAATACCACGAAGTCCGAAGCCTTCGCCATCATCATCTGAACCATAAGCATTATTGTGATCATCAAAATAAAGACGTGCGTTTACGAACTGATAGAATGGTCCAGAATAAGGGCCGTAGTTAGCACCAATGCTCAAAATCTTTGTTGTATCTTTTCCTTCATCACGCCATCCAACAATAGCTCCAATGTTGTCTGCAATTGTATATTGTGCTGTTACACCGTATGCTGCATAAGATGTTGTGTCATCTGCTTTTGTAAAGAACCAGTTACCTGCATCAGGAGTAAAACCTACTGTTGCATAGAGTTTGTCTACTGTGATTTCTGCAAGAACACCAGTGTTTTCTACACCAATGTAGTTAGAATATTTGTGATCCCAACCTGCAAACTGAGCTGCTGAAGCACCTGTAATGGCCTTCCACCAGTTTGTTCTTTCTGTGTAACCGTAGCTTCCTACATTACCTACAGAAACTTTTACAGCATCTACTGGTTTGAACCAAAGAGATGCACTGCGTACTACTAAAGCATCGCTGCCTTCACCAGCGAAATTATACCATCCCTGGAAATGAGCACCTGCACTTTCTCCAGCATAGTTGAAGATCAATGCATCTGAATCTTTCTGGTCCTGTTTGTTAACTGTTAAAGCTTTGATTGTTGTTGTATCACCTGTAGCAACATTCAATAAACTGCCAGTCATGTAAACAGAAGCGCTAACATCTGCTGCGAAGGCTGCACCTGCAACCATTGCTGCCATTGAAACAATGGCTAGAATCTTTTTCATAAAAAGTTCCTCCTAATTTTTTTGATGTTTTTTTTAACATCAGTGATAACAATAC
>Ga0172378_10001805_pt1 | contig 19850 bp, 17 predicted proteins | sample GrowelOW332metaG_FD_119755 | JGI IMG/M metagenome (GOLD analysis project Ga0172378, IMG submission 119755) | Groundwater microbial communities from an aquifer near a municipal landfill in Southern Ontario, Canada - Pumphouse #3_1 metaG | ecosystem: Environmental > Aquatic > Deep subsurface >... | reverse complement strand
GTCCCGAACCGAGCGCGCTAACCGGACTGCGCTACATCCCGACCGTGTTTCGCAACAATTTTCAGGCTTGAGTTGCTGTCAAGGTTATTCTTTGCCGATGGCTTTGAGCAACCGTTCTGCCTCCTCACTGGTGATTTTACCTGCTTCCAGCATATCAAGGATTTTTAACCGACTGCGATTAGCAATTTCTTCAGATTCCCGGAGCTTCTTTTCGGAAGATAGATAGGGCTTGATCAGCGGAGAATTCACAACTTTATTGATGTAGTCCTTCAAGGAATCTGCATTCAAATGTTCATATTTAAAACCATCAAATTCGGCTTTAACATTGCGAAGCCCCTCTTTGATGCCAGCATAGATCTCGGAACTCAGTCTGTCAACTTTGCCGATCAACACACTCCCGGCGTCCTTAAAATCATAATCTTTGACCATATCTTTCATATTATTAATGGCTTGAGTTACTTTGGCCCTGATCTTATCTTCATTGATGGACTGTACTGAATGCAACAGATAATCCATCATGGAATTCAATTTATCCAAGGCTTTATCTAGTTCTTCTTTGTTTTTCACACTCATCAGAGCTTCTTTAATCTGCTCCATCTTTGTCTTAATATAATCCAGATTGATATGCCCATCGCTGGATAGCTTTATCAAGCCATTCTCTGTATTGATGGAAATCATGGTGGGCTCTTCATCGTCAAAGATGTTTTCGATTCTAAGCGTATCATCATCCTTGATTACTTCTGCATCAAGATTGGATTTGAATCTTCCACTCTCGGACTGAGCTGAAAGTTTGAAACTGAAACGAAGGGGCAGTACCAGATGAACGATACCATTCTCGGTAGTGAAATTGAAGTCTCCACCTGTCACTGGTTGAGTTTCATAGTAGATGGGGCCGTTTTCGGTTGATAACTGCACATTCTTGAAGCTGGCCAAGCGCAATTTAATGGGTCCATTTTCGCTTTCCACATGCAAACCATCTCCAGTGATATCTTCAGCTACCACCGAGCCATTTTCCATTTTGGCAAAGATATCCCCATTGAGGTTTTGAAGCTTCAAAGGGCCATTTTCGCTTTTGATGTGGATGCTTCCTTCACAGTGCCTGATGGAAACTGGGGAATTTTCACTAAGGATCTTCAAATTGTTGTTGAGCCCGATGATGCTAAGCGGATAGTTATCCGTTTGGGCAGTTAAGAATACTCCGATAGGGATAGTCAGTTTGAACTGGCTCATCTTGAGATCCCGATTTTTGAAGGGAAGGTCTTCCAAGTCCAAGTTAAAAACATTTTTTTTATAGCTTGAGATCACGTAGTTTTCCAAGTCTAAATCATCTTCTTCACTACATTCACAGCTAATGATGCCTTCCAGACGAATCTGTTCGTCCGTTGATGCTTCGATTATCATGGGTGCGATACTATTGGACAACTTTATTTCGTCCAATGGATCTTGAGACCATTTTTTCTGAATTCTAAATGTCTTCATTGTTCTCTCCTCTTTTGGATCATGCTTACAGCTTCCTCCACATTGATGAATCCTCCTTCCAGATCCGTTAAAATGTCCGTATAATCATTGATGCCACCATCTTCCCGGGTGATGATGCCGATGATCTCGGACAGCCTGTTTTTGACTGTTGGATATGATATACCTAAACGCTTCTGAAGCTCTTTTAAATTCCCTTGTACCAGGAGGAAGAGCTTAATAAACTCCAATTGTGATGCGGTAAATCCTTCTAGCCAGTTGCGACTGAAGTCTCCCTCGAAGCTTACTTTACAAGACGGACAGTGATACTCACGGATTACTAACTCTTTATGACATATGGGACAATTAGCTAGATTCATTGTGTTCTCCTTTATATGTGTGTATCAGATCAGATATCTCAGAATCTGTCAAGGAAATACTTTAATAATCTTTATCTATACCTTAATAAAACTTAGTAATCAAGGACAAGAGCTTTAAATCTATGAAGGGTGAAGTGATAATAGTTAAGTCCCTCAGGGCTTTGACTGGTGCTGAAGCTGATATTATCGTGTTATCATCGAGTGACCATTGCTTTGTTACAGCTTGATATCACGATCACCACAGCTTGAACAGGAGGGAAAGTAACGGGTACAATATGCTCGGGAAGAAGTTGATATCATTCATATCCATAAGCAGTTTTTATTTTCTGAAATACTGTGTACTTGTAGGCATAATATGACAATGATCATCTAGTTACTACAGAAACAATGTAAAGCTATAATTGAATAAAAAAGAGGTTGACTAAATTTAGGAGAAACTTATTCTGAACCAAAGGGTAAAAACATATGAAGAAAGATCTTACTGAAGAAAAAGCAAAACATATATTCGGACTACTGAATGAGCTTACCAAAGCTGAGCGGAGCAGATCGGTCGAGATCATCCACGAAGTGGAAGAGTACTTGGAAGAAACAGATTTCGAGTCCAAAGAGGTTGTGAAAATCAATACCTTGATTGGTTTGGCGCGCTATCATATAAACGGTAGGGATGCAAATGCTGCAGAAGATGTTTTACAAAGAGCACTGCAAATTGCCGAAGAAATAAACGATCCAGATGAAATCTTTCATGTTCAGTCCACTCTTGCCATCACATATTCCATGCGGGGTGATCATTTGAAAGCCATAAATATATGGGAAGATATGCTTACACAAGTGGACAAGGATAGCACAAGTTGGATTTCTCTCACAAACAACCTTGTCGTGGCCTATGGTTTTACCAAGCAGTTTATCAGAGCTGTGGACTTATGTTTTGAACTTTTGGAGGAAATGGAACGCAGAAATGTAGATCCTGATGATATGGTCCCCGCGTATATTAATCTGGGAAATGCATATGGTCCGCTCAGAAGTTTCGATAAATCCCTAAAAGCTTACCAAAAAGCTCTAGAGCTTGCAATCGAGACGAAAAATTTGCCCTATCAAAGCTATGTGTACGGCAATATGGCACGTGTACATGCAGATCTAGAGGATTATGAGCAATCATACGATTGTGCTATGAAAGCTCTGGAGATCAGCAGGAATTACTATGGAGAGTCGCATATTGCGGATACATTGAGTACTGTCGCTTCCGCCTGTGTGAAGTTGGGTCGTTTTGACGAGGCAAAGCAGCATCTGGATGAAGCATTGTCAATTATCGATGCAGAGACTGATGTAATGGGCTATACCAATATTCTGGTCATCATGAGTACCTTAATGATGAAACAGGGGCAATATGAGGAAGCAATAAAGCCTCTGAATGAAGCCGAGATGCTAAGCAAAGACTCCGATGTATTGCAGATCAAAGTAACCATCCGTAAGCTCTTTAATGAATACTATGTAGCCAAGGAGGATTTTAAGAATGCCAACAAAGCCATGAATGAACTTTTGGACTTGCAGGAAGAACAGTATAAAGATATTTCCGAACGCATGATTTCAAAACAAGAAGCGGAGTACTTGCGCCGGAAAATCGAGGAGCAAAAAGAATCTTATCGCCACAAGAATGAAGAATTGGAAAAATCCAATAAGTTAATCAAAAAGCAATCTAGGCAGTTAGTAAAGAGCAACCGGGAATTGGAAGCATCGCTGTCGATGTTGAACCGTTTGATATCCATACTGTCCCACGATGTGAGAGGCCCGGCTGCAAATAGCGCTGCGGCATTGGACCTGATTTTGGACGGCAGCATCGGCAAAGATGCCGTAAACGATCTGATAAGCCATGTTAAAGACAATCTGGACGCTGTTACGGATTTGCTGGCGGAGATGATGCTGTGGATAGAATCCCGTAGTTTTAGAAAAGATGTGGATAGGCTTATGCAAAACGTAGCAGTAAAATCCTTATTGGAGCAAGTAGTTAAGTTCTCAAGGGGACAAGTCCACCAAAAGCAAATTCAAGTGAATCTGCAGTGTGAGCCGGATACTATAAAGTCTTACACCGAACCGAATATCCTCAAAATCGTATTGCGTAACATCCTGAGTAATGCGATTAAGTATAGCCATCAGGGCGGGACTATCGATATTACTTGTGAACAGCAACCGAAGTATGTGGAACTATGTATCAGAGATAACGGTATTGGTATGTCTAAAAAAGAGGTGGCTTCCTTGCTGAAAGAGAAGTCGAAGCCCAGGGAAGGAACCAATCAGGAGATGGGTATGGGAATGGGTTTACGCTTGTGCCTGGGTTATCTCAAGATTCTGGGAGTGGATTATGAAATCAACAGTGAGGAGCAGAAAGGCACGGAATTTGTTCTGTACTTGCAGAAAGCCAAGAAGACTTGATCAGGATGGCAGCTATAACGGTTCTTAAATTTTCTATTGAAGGTGAGTGGCGTGTGATGCTGGGGCACAATAATTGCACAGTATGAACATAAATTATACAAAATAGCAAAAAATACATTGACTCGTATTCAGACTCAAAAAATGGTGTATCATGGAGATTAGTATTGGATATGAGTAGAATTATAATCGCAATCGATGGACCTGCCGCCTCCGGTAAGAGTACTGCTGCGAAGCTTTTAGCTGGCAAGCTGGGCTATGTTTATCTGGATACAGGCGCAATGTATCGCGCTTGTGGGCTTGCCGCAAAGCAGAGTAATACCGACATTGAAGATCCCCAGGCATTATCCATACTGATGAACTCGATAAATATCGAAATCCAATACAATGAACAAGGTAATCGTACAATTCTGAACCATATAGATGTGTCTCAAGCAATCCGGGAACCAGAGATATCCCGTCTGGCTTCAGCAATCTCCGCGAAAAGATTGGTGCGTGAGAAAATGGTCGAACTACAGAGACAGATGGGTAAAAACAGTGGTGTGATCTTGGATGGAAGGGACATTGGAACCGTGGTCTTTCCCCAAGCAGAATTGAAGTTCTTTTTGATTGCCCCGGTAGAAGTGAGGGCAAAACGAAGGTATCTGGAACTGAAGGAAAAAGGTCTGAATCCCGATTATGAAGTAGTGCTGCGAGAAATGGAAGAAAGAGATAAAGCGGACAGTTCCAGGGCATTGGCACCTCTAGTACCAGCCTCTGATGCAATCCAGATTGATACTGGTTCCTTGACCATAGATGGACAGGTGGACCTGCTTTATTGTCATTACTTGAAACGTATGGACGAGTTATGCAGATAAGATTGGCATGTTATTCTGGGTTCTGCTTTGGAGTAAGACGAGCCATCCAGCTTGCCAAGGAAGCAGTGCAAAAAGGGAATAAAGTATATAGTTTGGGCGAACTGATTCACAATCCCCAATATGTGCAAGAGCTTCAATCCAAAGAGTTAAAAATGGCTAATTCTGCTAAAGAATTGCATAACAGTGTGGTGATTATACGTTCTCACGGCATCACCAAAGAAGAATACGACGTTTTGATAGCACAAGGCAACACAATTGTGGATGCCACATGCCCTTATGTAGCCAGGACTCATGAATTGGTAAAACAAGCGAATGCAGAGGGCTATCCGGTCCTAATCCTGGGAGACCCCAAGCATCCTGAAGTAATCGGGATGAAAAGCTTTGGTGACGCCAATACCATTGTAGTAGCGCCTGGTGAGCCTGTGCCAGATATAATGGCAAATCGAATCTGCGTGATCTCTCAGACTACTCAGAAACTTGAGCACCTGAGGACGTTGGTTACGCAGTTGATACCCAAAGTGATCGAGTTGAAGATTCATAACACAATCTGCCTGGCTACAGGCCAACGGCAGAATTCCAGTGCAGAACTGGCCAAAGTAAGCGATATGATGGTGGTTATTGGAGGAAAACAAAGCTCCAATACTAGAATGCTGGCTAAAGTATGCTCGGAATACTGCCCTACTATCCACACTGAGACAGGTGAAGAACTATCTGCCGAAAGCTTTGGAGATAAGCAACGAATCGGGCTTGCAGCTGGAGCCAGTACTCCGGAAGCGCAGATTGTAGATGTGTACAATAGAATTTTGAAAATAAATGGGGAGGAATGCCTAGCAACCGGTATTCAGAATATCCCCTTGTTTAAGGAGGAATCATGTTAAATCATGATCAAAACCCAGTCGATCCCGAGATCATACTCGAAGGTGAAGACACAGCGTCGAAATCAACGGAAGTAGAAACAGTGCTCGAAAACAACGAAGAGCCGAAACAAGAAGAAGCAACCCCTGAAGCAGAAGTAATTGAACCTGAAGAAGCTGTTGAAGCAACGATCCAGGAAACAGAACCGGAAGCTAGTCAGGAAACAGAACCGGAAGCCGTAACGACCGAAACAGAACCACAAGTAGCTCTCAGCCCTGAAGAAAGGGAACATGAAGACATGCTGAGCATGTATGAAGAGTCATTCTCCAATTTCAAAGTTGGCGAGATTATCGAAGGCACTATAGTGGATATCTCAGATAAGGAAGTCCGCGTAGACATTGGCTTCAAAAGCGAGGGAGTGATCCCGATATCCGAATTTGCCTATAGCGGTCCTCCGGAACGTTACAGCAAGATCAGAGTGTATATCAACAAGATTGAGAGTGGTGACGGTCGCCTGCAGCTTTCCAAAAAGAAAGCCGATTACCAAGAAAACATCGAGCGCATCAAGAAAGCTAACGAAAATGGGAATGCCATACCAGGCATTATCCGTCGTCGCGTAAAGGGCGGAATGATTGTAGAGGTTTACGGCATCGAAGGATTCCTTCCCGGAAGCCAGATGTCTTTGAAGCCCATTCCCAATCTTGATCAATTCATTGGTAAAGAGTTGCAGTTCAAAGTGGTGAATCTGGATGAAGAACATAGCAATATTATCCTTTCCCGCCGCGCTGTAATGGAAGAAGAAGCAGCGCAGAAACGAGAAGAACTGCTGGGCAAGATAGAGATCGATTCCGAATTGGAGGGTGAAGTGAAAAACATCACCCAATACGGCGCTTTTATCGATCTGGGCGGTATCGACGGCCTTCTGCATCTTACAGATATGTCTTGGGGCAAGCTCAATCACCCCTCCGAAATGCTTGCTATCGGCGACAAAGTAAAAGTGAAAGTGATCAATTTCGATCCTGAAAGCAATAAAATATCTCTGGGACTGAAGCAATTAGTACCTCATCCGTGGGAGAACATTGAGATCAAGTACCCGGAAGGAACACGTATTACGGGAAAAGTGGTAAGCGTGAAGAGTTTCGGCGCTTTTGTAGAACTGGAACCCGGTGTGGAAGGATTGGTACATATCAGTGAAATGAGCTGGACCAAGAAGATTACCGATGCCCGCAAGATACTGAAGAATGGCGATACAATCAATGCCATAGTACTTGAACTGGACAAGGAAAACAAGCGTATTTCCCTTGGTATGAAGCAGATGGATCCCAATCCCTGGCTTACTATAGAAGATCGTTATCCCATAGGATCAGTACTGAAACGTAAGGTAAAGAGCCTCACTGCTTTCGGCGCATTCGTCGAGATTGAAGAAGGCATCGACGGATTGGTGCATATCTCCGATATTAGCTGGACCAAACGCATCTATCATCCCCGTGAGGTGTTTCGCAAAGGCCAGGAAGTAGAGACCATTATCCTCTCCATCGACAAAGCTCAACATCGCATTGCCCTTGGCGTAAAGCAACTTGCACCAGATCCTTGGGAAACCCTTAACCAAAACCTGCCCGTGAATTCGGAGGTGATCGGAAAGATCTCCAAACTGATTCCGAAGGGTGTTTTAGTGGATATTCCCATGAACGAAGATGTGGTGGAGGGATTTATCCCGATCTCGCATCTGGCTCTGGCAAAACTTGAGCACAGCGAAGACGCTTTCCATGTTGGTGAAGATCTACCCCTCAAAGTAATCGAACTAGATATGGAGAACCGCAGACTTATCCTGTCCGTAAAAGCATTCTTCTTCTCTCGTGATCCCAAGCTCCAGGAAGAATACATCGCAATCCACGAACAATACATGCGCGACCGCATTGCCAGATTGCAAAAAAAGAAAGCCGAGAAACAGCAGCGTGAAAAACAGGCAGCTGAAACCGAGGCCGCACAGAAAGAACGCGAAGAAACCACCAGGGCTATTCCAGAAGCGACAGATATCGAAGCAAATGAATACGCTCCAGTAGAAACAATAGCTGACATTCAAGCCGAAGAGCCAATTGTGGAAATCCCCAGCGAGGAAGCAGAAGAGATCCCCGTAGAAGAAACAGTAGAAGCTCCTGTAGAAAAGATTGTGGAAGTTCCGGCTGAAGAACCTGCAGAAACACCCACAGAAGAAGCTGCAGATGAGGTCAATAACCAAGAATAATGACTAATCCCCATAATTCGAAGGCGCCCCTTTGGGGGCGTCTTTTGTCATCTTCACACATATTGATCCCTTCGGCTATGATGGCCATCAGTGCTATATTATTCGCCATCTTTGACTGGGATGTAGATGTGCAAACCTTCTATTATAGAGACGGATGGTATATGAATGAATCCGGTTGGTTGAAACTGATATACCATTATGGAAACATCCCCGCTCTGATAGTGAGCATCGCTGCTCTGTTCTTCTTTTTCCGATCCTTTAAAACTAGTTCAATACACACAAAATACCGGAAGTTGTATCTCTTTATGGTACTAAGCATTATCCTGGGTCCAGGGCTGATAGTGAACAGTGCTTTAAAAGATAATTGGGGCCGTCCACGTCCCCGGGATTTGGAAATATTTGGCGGACGTTACAACTATGAAGCTCCCCTGCAAATCGATAAATCTACTCCAGGGAAGTCTTTCCCCTGCGGTCATGCCACAATGGGTTTCTATTTCTTTGCGACAGCTCTGGTATGCGGACTGTGGAAGCGAAGATACTATGTGATGGTAAACCTCTTTGCGCTATTCTATGGTAGTATTATCGGCTGGGTTCGCTTAATGCAGGGAGGGCATTTCCTTAGTGATGTAATCTTTTCGGGGGCAATCGTCTATGTCTCTACACATGGTTTGTGGCGGGTGATGAAACTGGATATACAGCCATATTACATAGTAGGGCAGAAGCGCATAGTATTGAGGAAATGGCATAAAGTCTTTATAGCAGCCGTGGGAGCGATGATTATTTTTGCAGTAATGCTTGCTACTCCCTACAACAAGAGTAAGACAATTAAGTTTGATGAGACAGATCATGCTTTTGTGGAGTATCGACTGCAAAAAGCAAATGTTAGTGTATCTTTCTCGGATTCCACCCATATATTTACTCAAGCTAGTGGTTTTGGTTTTCCCGGATCCAAAATCAAGCTTGTGAAGCGTGAAACTGCAGATTCACTCTACATTACTCAATCCCTCAAAGGTCTGTTTACTGAACTGAATAACGAGCTAAAAATTGTTGTAGATAGTACTGCTATAGAACTCTTTACTTTGGTTCTCGTAGAAGGCATGGTCGAGATATCCGCAGATCCGCACATTATGAATAAAATGGATACAGAGATGACCCCGGAAGCAGTATGGAAAGTCGACAAGAGATTCAGAATTAGAGCTCCTCAAATACTCTTCACCACCGATTAGTGATTTTGTTCTGGACAAGATAGCCCACCCGGACAGATTGAACCTAAATTGAATTTATGGGAGAAACCTGATTATGAAGAAAGGACTTATCGTTCTACTAGTGATAATACTGATAATCGTGTTTGCGGCAAGCTGGTTTATCAGTAGATACAATAAAATCCAACGGGAAAAAGTAAATGTAGAGACAGCCTGGGCACAGGTGGAAAACGTTTACCAATCCCGCTATGACTTGGTTCCCAATCTTGTTGCAACAGTTCAAGGAGCGGCTGATTTTGAACGGGAGACACTTACTCAAGTTACCGAAGCCAGAGCTCAGATGGGCGGGAAAATTAACCTTCCCCCGGAAGCCTTGTCAGACCCTACTGCATTCCAGCAGTTTCAAGCCAATCAAGCAGGGTTATCCAATGCACTTAGTCGCCTCATGGTGGTGGTAGAAAAATATCCGGACATCAAAGCCAACCAGAATTTCTTGCAGTTACAAGCTCAGTTGGAAGGCATCGAAAACCGCATCCGTACGGAAAGAATGCGCTATAATGATGCTGCAAAGCTCTACAATCAGATGATTGTGGTATTTCCCAACAATATCATCGCCGGCATGATCGGAGCCAAATCCTTCCAGTTCTTTACTGCCGATGCAGAAGCCCAGCGTGCCCCTCAAGTGCAATTTGATTAAGCAATTGTTTCGATTTCAATACATGGCCACTTTACGGAGTGGCCTTTTTTGTCAGTTGGTTTTGCTTGATATACTTGCTAACCTTTTTTGTGGTTGATCTACCGTTATATGAAAGAAATATATGATCTGGAGTGATACAAGTATTCAGACACCACAAAAAGTCCGCCTAAAGTCACACACATTAGGTATGTCTCCGTTACCTTCCTTAACTGATTAAGCTATGCTGAACCTGATATCATGCTGTTATCATCGAGTGACCACACGATTATCACGTGATGATATCTGCTTCAGCACCCAATGAAGCAGAGAGGGAGTAGAGCATTCATATCTGTTATTGACCCGGCATCGATTCCCATCGTATTATCAAAGCTATATTCCCTGACGACGATCAGCAATACACAACCACTGATTAGTATTCCTTGAAGGCTTAAGCAAGACAGATGCTATAGTATATCGAATTCAAGAGTGGACATAGCACACTTACAGGTTTTCTTGTGTTTGATGCTAGAGAAGTATCTTCACTCACTTCAGACATTTCCCCATTTTACCTACTTATTCTGTTTATGCAATTTTGTGTGATTAGGGCTTTGATTTGGCTGTTTACGGTTGTTAACCTGTGGCTAGACCTCAACAGAATTGCAGATTTGTGGAAAGTTATAGACAGTTCGAACGGGGAAAAGTCATCATTCTAATAAAAAGCTATAGACAGATTGGCAGGAAAAAATAAAAGTGCGCTCATGGTATTAAATAGAAATGAGGATATAAAATAATGTATGAACTATCATCCATGAATCTAATTACTGGTTTTATTACACCAGAGCGTATAAGCTTAGCAGTGCGTGTTTTATTGATAATAGTAATTGGACTTCCGACTGTTAAGGTAATACTGAAGATAGTGTCCAAGCTCATCAAAGACAAACTTTCACTTCAGTCTGAAGTATTGATTAGCAGGACGGTAAAATACCTTTTGTATCTTATCTTGGTAGTTACCATTCTCAATGAATTTGGCTTCAAGATTTCAGCGTTGTTGGGTGCTGCAGGCATATTTGGTGTAGCAATTGGTTTTGCTTCTCAGACCTCTATTTCAAACATCATCAGCGGTATCTTCCTGATCTCAGAAAAGCCTTTTATGATTGGAGATGTTGTGGAAGTAAACGGAAATACAGGAATGATTGACTCCATTGATCTTCTATCCGTGAAATTGAAGACTTTCGATGGCCGCTATGTTCGTATTCCCAACGAGACAATGATCAAGAATGACGTGATAAATATCACTCGTTTTCCCATTCGTCGGGCTCAGTTTGTTTTACCGGTAGCATACAAAGAAGATTTGCGCAAAGTGGTTGGTATTCTTCAGGAAATAGCTGATAGTATTCCTGGAGCACTAAAAGAACCTGCTCCGCTATTAGCTTTGGAAGACTTTAGTGATTCCTGTGTGAACATCAACTTCGGTGTGTGGACTGAATCTGCAAACGTAGTCAATATGAAAACTGAATTGATGCTTGCTGTCAAAGAACGCTTTGAAACTGAAGGGATTGAAATACCATTTCCTCATGTTTCGTTGTATGCAGGCCAAGCTTCTGACCCTATAAAAATACAAACAATTATAAAGGAAGTATGAATAGCATGATCGACTCCCCTCTGATTAAAGCCGTTATCTTCGATCTGGATGGTACTTTGCTTGATACGCTGGCTGATATTGCCGGCTCCATAAACAAAGGACTGGCAGAGATGGGATATCCCCAACATGAACTTGAAGCCTTCAAGGACTTTGTGGGTCATGGACAATCCGAGCTTGTACGCAATGCTCTACCCGCAACCAAGCGTAGCTCAAAGGATTTGAAGACACTTTCAGCAAAGTTTTGGGATTATTATGATATTCAGTGGTATCTTAGTACCAAGACGTATCCCGGAGTTCTATACATGATTCAGCTGGCTGTAGCTCGCAAGATCAAGCTGGCGATTCTTTCGAACAAGGCCCACTATTTCACCAAAAAGATGATCCGCCATTTCTTCCGTGGTGCTATGATTCGGCACACCAAGAATCCCTTTGGAGTATACAGTGGTGAGCAACCAGATAAACCGAAGAAACCGGATCCCACTCTTGCTTTGGAACTGGCTCAAAGACTGAAAGTAGAGCCAGATATGGTAGCACTGGTGGGAGATATGCCTGTGGACATTCAAACTGCGAAGAATGCCGGAATGCTTGCCGTGGGCGCTGCATGGGGCTTTGCAGGAAGAAAAAGACTTGAAGAAGCAGGTGCGGATATGATTTTTGATACTCCCATCGAGTTGGCGGTTTTCTTGGAGAAGCAACCTATTATTTAGCTTATGAAGAGTTACCGAAAGGAATTGTGGTTTAATACCGCAAAAAGGCGTGAGTATATCAATATCACTCCCCAGATACAAATATCCCTAGGAGAATCGGGGGTTAGGGAGGGTCTTGTACTGATTAATGCGATGCATATAACCGCAAGCGTGTTCATAAACGACGATGAAAACGGTTTACATGAGGATTTTGAGGTTTGGCTGGAAAAAATGGCTCCTGAAAAGCCCCACAAACAATATCAACACAATGGTTACGAAGATAATGCCGATGCTCACTTGAAAAGACAGATCATGGGACGCGAAGTAGTGGTTGCCATTACAGATGGTAAGCTGGACTTGGGTCCTTGGGAACAGATCTTTTATGGTGAATATGATGGAATGCGCCGAAAGCGAGTGTTAGTGAAAATAATCGGTGAATGATAATAAAAGCCCCGGAAGATACCGGGGCTTAATTATGTAGAGCATCGGGATTGACAAGCCTATTTGAAATAGTAGTAGAGGCCACTGGCAGGGATTAGCATGGAAGTATCTCCCTTGTGGTCGTGAGTGATCGGGAGTTCCACGGTTAACCGTAAATGATTGGATATCTGAAACTCAAATCCGGGTCCAATACCCACAGTCCATCTGTCTTTACTCTTCCATTCCGAGTGATCTTCATCCTCGTAAATCCGCTCTTTGCGAAATGAATAAGAACCACCGCAGATTATGTAGAAATTGGTTTTCTCTCCCATTAACAGGGGCTGTAGGTAGTTAATCCCCACCTTGACAGTTCTTTTCCCATGAGTTTTTGGGAAATCTGTGTAATTGTCAAACTTTGGTTTGTCATTATCCGAACTGTATGCGGCCAAAGTGGCTTGAAACCCAAAGTTGGGATACCATTTACGAAAACTATATCCGCTACCAGTGCTGTTACCGATATGCAGACCCATACCCGTATCGTAATTATCGATAGCCACTAGTTGAATGATGCCACAAAGGAAAAGTGCCAATACAATGTTTTTAAGCATTAGGGACTCCTTTATCAATATGAGTCTATCTATGTTTCCTATAGAATAATGTCAAGCATAATAATTTCATTTTTCCTGGATACTGGTAGACGACAGTTTGTTTGAAACATTTTACCGATCTCTGAAACCATGTATGAAACATGTAGTAATGCTATATCTATTCATAACTGTGCTACTCGTAGCGGAGTGCGTCTATGAGATTCAGGTTCGCAGCTTTCTTGGCAGGATACCATCCAAAGAAGATTCCTATAGCCATGGAAAAACCGACTGAAAGAATGATGGACCACACGGTAACAGCGATATTCCAATCCATCACTTTGCTCACGATCTGCGCCGCGACAAAACCCAAAAGAATGCCAAAGAATCCTCCCAGTATGCTGATGGCCACTGCTTCGACAATAAATTGTAGCAACACGTCTCGTTTACCTGCGCCAACTGCTCTGCGAATACCGATTTCCTTTATTCTCTCGGTAACTGATACCAGCATAATGTTCATAATCCCAATACCGCCTACTAACAGAGATATTCCAGCTATGGAGGCAAGTAGAATAGTCATGGTGTGAGAGACGCTATTTGCTGTTTCAGCTAAATCGGTCTGTGATTGAACCACGAATTCTTCGCTGGTGGTACCTCTGTGTCTGGCTTGAAGCAGATCCAGTATATCCTGTTGAAGGCGATTTATAGTCTCTCTGCTTACTGCAGATACCATTATAGTCATGTTTCTCCAACGGTGACCGAGTAATCTCTGATACACTGTAGTATAAGGAGCTAAAATGGTATCGTCCTGATCTTGACCCATTACGCTTTGCCCTTTTGCCGTAAGTACTCCGGTAACGGTGAAAGGGATATTGCGAATGCGGATGATTTTCCCTACAGGATCGATATCTCCAAAAAGGTTATCGGCAACTGTTTTGCCAATAACACAGACTTTCGCACCGTTCTCTACATCTGAACCATAAAATAGATCACCAGAGGAAGTTTGCATATCTCGGATGAAGAAATAGTCCGTATCCACACCCATCACTCCGGTTCTCCAATTATTGCCCTCATACTTCAGTTGTCCGAAAGTGTTGTAAACTGGAGAGGCATACAAGACTCCATCCAATTGATCTCGGATGGCATCCACATCGTCTACCGTGAGCAGGTTTCCCCCTCCGGCTGCTTGTCTCACTGCAGATTGACTAAAGTTTGAGAACACCATGATCACGTTTGTTCCCATGGAGTTTACCTGATCTTCCACGATCTTTTGGGCACCCTGTCCTATTGCCAGCATGGCGATTACAGCTGCTACACCGATGATGATACCCAGCATTGTCAAGAATGTGCGGGTTTTGTTTCGTGTGAGTGACTTCAGCGCAATGCGAATGATACCTAATATAGACATCAATCCTCCTCATCCAGCTTTGGTAATGTAAGAAGATCATCTGCAGCTATTCGAGGTTTAGGATTCACCCTATCTGCTATAATCCTGCCATCCCGGAAAGTGATGTGACGGTGCGCATACTGGGCAATATCCGGTTCATGAGTAACTAGAACTACAGTTTTTCCTTGAGCGTGAAGCTCTTGGAACACAGCCATTACCTCTACGCTGGTGCGAGTATCCAGATTACCTGTGGGCTCATCCGCCAGGATAAAGGAAGGATCGTTTACTATTGCCCTGGCAATTGCGACACGCTGTTGCTGACCACCAGAAAGTTGATTGGGAAAGTGCTTTGCTCTATCGGCAATACCTACTATCTTCAACGCTTTCAAGGCTTTCTTATGTCGTTCCTGTAGGGAACATTTATTACAGTAGAGGAGAGGTAGCTCTACATTTTCCAGGGAAGTAGTGCGAGGAAGCAAGTAAAAGCTTTGGAACACATATCCGATTTTTTGGTTTCGAATAACTGTGAGTTCATCATCATTCATTTGATGAACGGGGATATTGTCCAATATATACTCACCTTCGCTGGCTTTGTCCAGACAACCCAAGAGATTCATGAAAGTGGTTTTACCGCTTCCGCTCGCTCCCATGATAGCAATGAAATCTCCGTTCATTACTTCCAAATCCACACTGCGCAGCGCATGGACATGGATGTCTCCCATGATGTATGTTTTAGAGAGGGCTTTTGTGCTAAGCAGTATATCTTGCATTAGAATCTTCTCATTCCTGGACCAGAATTTACGTTTGCTTGTTTTGTATCGTTGTAAATGACGCCAGTTACCAATTTAGCATCTTTATCAATACCATCAATTAGCTCCACAAACGCTCCGTCCGATACTCCGGTTTTAACGGCAACTGGTTTTGGCTCATTGGAGTCCAATACCCACACAATGTTCATTCTTTCAGGGGATTTTGGGGTCATGGCGCTATTTGCTTTGGGATCCTTACCTTTTTGAGGTATTGCGGGAATAGCGTGCGTAGTAGCAACTTCACTTTTTTGTTTCTGCATGTATTCTTGTATGGCGTTCCTACCGGCGTTTAACAGTGCATCATCCCACTTTAGCCCAAATAACTCCCAAATCTCTTTGCTGGGGCGGAATCTGGTGGCGCTTTCCGGTATTCTATTCACGTTGTCACGGGAGTTTATAATGAAGGTGACATTGGTAGTCATTCCCGGCAGCAGCAATCTATCGGGATTTGTGGCATCAATGATAACACTGTAGGTCACCACATTGGATTCTGTAGTGGGATTTAGTCTAATCTGCTGTACACTGCCTTCAAAGTGTTGATTGGGGTGAGCATCTACTGTGAATTCCACAGGCATACCCATGGTGATTTTGCCGATATCTGCTTCGTCCACACCTGCGGTAATCTGCATCTTGTCCAGATTGTTGGCAATGATGAATAAGGTTGGAGAGTTCAGGCTAGCAGCCACGGTTTGGCCCTCATCAACTGCTCTGGAAACAATAATTCCATCTATAGGGCTGGTAATATGAGCGTTAGCGAGATTCTTTTCTGCTCGTTGCAAGCTAAGGCGGGCATTAGCAAGGTTTTGTTGGGCATTTTGTAATTTAAACCTTGCTTTCTTGAGGTCATATTCCGGACTCATGTTTCGTTCGAATAATTCACTTTGCAGGCTGTAGTCCAGTTCTGCTTCTTCCAGTGCGGTTTGGTTTATGGCAAGATCACCGCGGGCAGCTTCCAGAGAAGTGGCCAGGATTTCTGTATCTAGCTTTGCCAACAACTCTCCTTTTCGAACTGGATCGTTGTAATCTTTGTATAGCTTTTCAATTTTTCCGCTTACTTCGGTTCCAACGTTTACCAATACATAAGGGTTAATGGAGCCTATGGCGGTTACTACTTCTCGAACTGATCCCAGTGAGGGGCTATCCATACGCCACTCTGGTGCTAGTTTTGCTTTGCGATAGTGGTTCCAGAGGACAAACGTGCATATAATCAGAACCAGGATTATCACGTATTTGATGTACTTCTTCATTGTTTACCATTTACCCATGATTTTTTGCGATAGCAAGTGATTTAGTTCTTCTTGTTTTTGGATAATCTGATAGCGGTTAGCATTGTATTGTATGTCCGAATCAATGTATTCTGTGCGAGTTTTATCCAGTTCCAATAGTTGGATCATTCCCAATCTATAACGCTCTTCAGCGATGCGTATCTGTTCTTGAGATTGCTCCAACCTTTCCCGGTACAATTCATCCAAGCGTAACAAGTACTCCAATTCTTGAATACTATTATCATAGTTACGCCGGGTTTGGTCTTTAATGTCCTCAATAGAAAGCAGAGTGCTTTGCTTATTTATCTTTTGGCGAGTGCTGCTTTCTTTGTTTGTAAAGAAGTTCCAGATGGAATAGGAGAGGTTTAGTCCAATTCCATGAACGGAGTTGTAGTTGTTCAGATCGAAGTCTTCACCGGATACTCGGCGTGAGTATCCATAGGATAGAGATACTTTGGGCAGATAATCCAGGTTGCTTTGAGTAAGGTTGAGATCGTTCTTTTTCAAAGAGAACTCTAGTAATTTGATCTCAGTAATGCTATCTGTGTTATAGGGAGGGATGCTTTTATCTGTATCTGTTTCGATATCCGCTAAAGGATACCCTTCGTCTTGCATTTGCGCAAGCGAAAACAACTTCGCACGAGCATTAGCAATGGTGTTTTCCAATTGAATTATGCTTATATTGCTGTTCATCACAGCGATCTCACTTTGCTTCACTTCAAAGGGAGTGGTCTTGCCCAATTGCAGCAGAACCTGGCTTTGTTCGTAAACCCTAGTTTGTATTGCCAGGTTCTCCTCCAAAGCACTTTTCCTTTTTGTGGCAGAGAGGGTCTCCAGATAAGCTTGTATTACTTGATATGCATAATCCGAGTAGCTGCGTTCTAACTCCAGATTGGCGATTTTTGAGTCCACTTCAGCTTGCTTATAATTGAAGAAAGATGCGTCGTTCAAGCTGATGGACTTACTGATTTCAATTCCAGCAGAGCTGGTCAAACCGCTTTTGGGGGAGATGGGATCAAAATCTTGATTCAGCCCGGCGTTAAGCTCTGCATTTGGTAACAGATTCCACTTAGCAGAATTTAGTGAGCTTTTTGAGCTTGTATGGTTCAACTCTTGTTTGCGGATCTGAAAACTATTCTGCAAGCCATGGTCAATCATTTGATCAAGTGTGTATTCATTTGCTGCCAACAACACAGGCAGCAAACAAAGGAGGACAAGATAACGTTTCATTTTACCTCTTATATACTAGGTCTTCCCTGGTAGTCTTTCATATTACAAGTAAGCAGTTGCTTTCCTGCAGATTTTCTACAATTGTATGTGATGAGGTACAAAAGATACGAATGAGCTTATTTGTGCAAGAGAAAACTACCATAATATCTCAAAGGGGCTCTAAAGCAGTTTGTTTATATGTATACTAGTGAATCGTCAAGGTACGAATGTCGCTTGTCTACTGGACCGTTAAACTCGAATATGGCAGATAATCTACCAAACGGTTCAAAAGCTTTATTCATCCTCTGGTTTATCGATACTTGAACCTGATATCATCGGGTTATCATCGAGTGAACACAGGATGATAACGGCTTGATATCAGCTTCAACACTGCATAGAACAAAGGGAAAGAGGAGAATGATCCAAAGGCTCCCTTCGGTCGTTATGGCAAGTCGTAGATTGCCACCTCATGCTTGACATGATACTAGATAGAAAAGCGGAAACAAAGGGAAAAGGCTTGCCCAATTTGCAGGCTTATTAAAAATGGATTTCATAAGAAAAATCAAAATGAAAAGGAGCTAATCATGGCTTTTAATCTAAGAAACAGACACTTCCTTACCCTTATGGACTTCAGTCCTAAAGAGGTAAAATACTTATTGGATCTAGCTATGGATCTGAAGAAAGCTAAATACACCGGAACCGAAGTGCAACGCATGAAAGGAAAGAATATAGCTTTGATCTTTGAAAAAGACAGCACGCGAACCAGATGTGCCTTTGAAGTCGCAGCCCTGGATCAAGGCGCTCATGTTACCTATTTGGGTCCTACCGGCAGTCAAATGGGAAAGAAAGAATCCATTGCCGACACAGCCCGTGTGTTGGGAAGAATGTATGATGGAATCGAGTATCGCGGATACGGTCAGGAGATCGTGGAAGAATTGGCCAAGTACTCTGGTGTTCCGGTTTGGAACGGTCTAACCGACCAAGATCATCCCACCCAAGTGCTTGCAGATTTTCTAACAGCTATGGAGCATCTGAACAAAGCTTTGAACGAGATGGTGTTTGTTTACGCAGGGGACGGTCGGAATAACGTGGCCAATGCACTGATGATAGGCGCATCGAAGACAGGGATGGATTTCAGAATTGCAAGCCCGAAATCATTGTTTCCCGAAAAAGCTCTACTGAACAAGTGTAAAGAAGCTGCAAAAGAAAGCGGAGCAAAGATCACCATTACAGATGATATCGCTAAAGCCGTGAAAGGTGCAGATGTGATCTATACAGACGTTTGGGTTTCGATGGGTGAACCGGATAGTGTATGGGAAAAGCGCATTAAACTACTGAAACCGTATCAGGTAAATGCAGATATGATGAAGAAAACAGGCAATGCTAATACTCTGTTTATGCACTGTCTTCCTGCTTTCCACGATCTGAACACTAGGGTTGGCAAGGAAATCCATGCCAAGTTTGGACTTACTGCAATGGAAGTAACCGATGATGTTTTTGAAGGGCCAAACTCAGTGGTCTTTGACGAAGCTGAAAATCGTCTGCACACTATCAAAGCAGTGATGGTAGCAACTTTGGGCCAATAAAATATTATAAATATCGTGTGAGGACCTCCCCAAAGGAGGTCTTTTGTTTGCCCAGAATGCTTTCTGCGCCGATGGACTGAAAGAAGTCCTGACGCCTTACCAGCGGGAAGTCAACATGAGATCAAGGGCGCTCTTGGCAACGGCAGGGTCTGAAGTAAGAAGCAGTGG
>Ga0172378_10001804_pt1 | contig 19852 bp, 10 predicted proteins | sample GrowelOW332metaG_FD_119755 | JGI IMG/M metagenome (GOLD analysis project Ga0172378, IMG submission 119755) | Groundwater microbial communities from an aquifer near a municipal landfill in Southern Ontario, Canada - Pumphouse #3_1 metaG | ecosystem: Environmental > Aquatic > Deep subsurface >... | reverse complement strand
CTCTTCAGGATAACCTGAATGCCCATCAATATTCATACGGTCAATAAAAACACCATCACAACCAGAAACTGAAACTCCATCTGCGACTACATCTACCCACCATTTTCTAAAATCAGGATTTAAGGCATTGAAATAATATGACAATGCAGGACCATTAGTCTTCTGCATAAGTTTTCCTGTCTTAGGATCAATAACTAAAAATTGTTTCAAATCAGGAACTTTATCTAGATTTTCTGGAGTAAGATCTTTATTATATCTAGTAAAAGGCCATGCTACGAAAGAATTAAAGTAATACAATACTTTAACATCTGGTTTAGCTTTCTTAAAAGCACGATACTCATCCTTAGCACTAATAACCACATCGCCAGTCATTTTAAAAGCATGTGACTTCGCTATAGTTAAAAACTCTGTTCTATCAGAGATAAACTTAACTTCCTCAGGTTTCAATTCTCTATTAAAATCACTAAATTGATAATACATAGGAGTAGTATTCCAACTAAAATTTGGATAATAATCCTTTGGTTTAAACTCAGTTCCATCGCTTATCTTTAGAGATGAATCTGCACTTCCACAAGAGAATAGCACTAAAGCTAAACTCAATACACTAAGTGATTTAACTGCTTTTTTACTTACTTCGATTAAATTCATAATATATTTTATTTATTTATTTTTGATTTAAAACACTCAAACATTGCTTTTGCACGAATATCCACAGAACTACTACCTATAAGAATTTCAAATTTTCCAGGCTCTACCACCCATTTCATGTTCTTATCTAGCAATTGCAAATCAGACGATTTAAGAGTAAAATGGACTCTCTTGGTTTCATCAGGATTTAATGTAATACGTTTAAATCCTCTCAACTGAGTTTCATACACTGTCACACTACTCACCAAATCCTTAACATAAAGCTGCACCACTTCATCTCCTTTTCTATTTCCGATATTAGTAACATCCACAGAAACTGAAATATCAGAATCAGTTTTAGCTACAGTAGGTGTAACTTTAATATTATCATAATTAAACTTAGTATAACTCAAACCATAGCCGAAAGGATAAAGTGGTCCCACCACAGATGTGTGTCCATATCCATTAGGGCCAACTCTACTCTGACCTGCTTGAGAACCAGGTTTGAAAGGAAAATTTAATTCGATTTGTCCTATTGACTTTGGAAAAGTTACAGATAATTTTCCACCAGGATTATAATCCCCGAAAATAGCCTCTGCGACAGCTTTCCCTCCAATAGCATTAGGAAACCAAGCCTCAAGTATAGCAGGAATAAATTTATTCTCCCAATTAATAGTAAGAGGCTGACCATTAATTAACACCAACACGATAGGCTTTCCAGTTTCATAAAGAGCTTGTAAAAGTTGGAGTTGTCTCCCTGGAAGCCCAAGACCTGTTCTCGATTTACTCTCTCCGCATCGCTTTTCATCTTCACCAACTACAGCGATTACGACATCTGATAATTTAGCTTGTTCAACAGCCTCATTTATAGACTTCTCCTCATCGACAGTTAATTCTGTAGGGATAATCTCACTTTCAGGCCATGTAGCATCTACCACTTCACAACCTTTACTATATCGAACATTAACTTCATCTCCAACATAATCACGTATTCCCTCCAGCACATTCGTAATCCTAATATTCTGCGGCCCATATCTACTTACATAAGCAGACTCATCAGCCGCTAATGGTCCTGTAACTAAAATATTTTTCAGAGACTTAATATTTAAGGGCAATAAATCATTATCATTCTTTAGCAGCACCAGAGCTTCTCGAGCTATTTTCAACTCGAAATCTTGTGCATCATCAGAAGCTACTATCTTATCCGCCGCTTTAGTATCTTTAACATAAGGAGAGTCGAAAAGACCTAGTTGAAATTTAACACGCAAAACATCCTCAACATTTCTATCCAGAACCTTCATAGAAAGCCTTCCCTCATTAACTAACTCACGAAGAGGCAAAATATAATCAGAAGGAGGAGTAAAATCTGTACGCACATTCATCCCAGCCTCTGCCACTTGACGAACAGCCTCCTTATAATCTTCAGCCACATGATGTTTAGTCTCCACGAACTGCACAGCCTTACTATCAGAGACTACATAACCATTAAACCCATATTGATTTCTTAATAATTCAGTTAGAAAATAATAACTAGCCGATACAGGCACCCCATCCCAATCATTATAACTACTCATAACACCCATAGGATGCGACTCTTTAATTATCTTACGATAGGGATACAAATATAACTCATGTAATTCACGAGGAGCCACATGTGGATCAGTCCTGGCATTACCATCTCTAGCACCCTTTGGTACGCTATAAACAGCATAATGTTTTAAAGTAGAAGCCACGCCCTGTGATTGAATACCCTCAACCATTTGCTGACCCATAGCAGTAACAAGATAAGGATCCTCTCCATAACATTCCAACACGCGTCCCCAACGTGGGTCACGTGCCAAATCAAGAATAGGGGCATAGATATTAGTATATCCCAAAGCCTTAGCCTCACGTCCTACTATTTCACCAGCCTTACGGACTAAATTCGGATTCCAAGTACTACCTATGGCAATAGGAGCAGGTAGCGATGTGGCACGATCGTGATTCAATCCGTGCACACCTTCGTTAGTAAAATCAACAGGAATACCTAAGCGGGTTTGTTCTACAAACCAACGCTGAATAGTATTTATAGCATCAGCATGCTTACTAAACGGATAAGAATACTGAGTATCTTTTAAACCATTAAGCTGCTCATCAATATTAGCAATACCATCTTTCCATATTTCATTTTTCCACCCCGGAGTCGGTAATTCATCTTTTAGCACTCTCTTAAAACCATATAAAGTAGCACATTGACAAGTTTTCTCATTGACTGTCATCTGACTAATCAGATCCTTCACCCTGCTATCAATTGATTGAGTAGGATCTTCATATACATCTTTAATCCTATTTTTATTGAAATCAATCCAGCCTTTTTTATAAATATTCTTTGGTTGAGAAAATACTGAGACTAATATACATTGGAATAATATAATTAGTATGAATCTTTTATTTATATGCATATTAACTAATATATAAAAGACATTTACTTAATATTTTTCTTTAATCCTTTCTTATATTTTACTCCTAAATGAGAAAGTATAAAATCACTAGCATAATCTGAAAGTTCAGTGAATGATGGAGATATATGACTACCTGAGAAAGTATGTCCTGCATTCTTAATAGTCAATAATTTAACATCTGCATTTTTTTCTTTAGCTACTTTCATCATATATTGAGAATTAATTATAGGAAGTGTAGCATCTTTATCCCCATGCAACAATAAAATAGAAGGACTATTTTCCTTCAAAAATTCAGTTGGGCTAAGTAAACGAGCCAATTCTGGTTTTTCTTCCAGAGTTCCACCTAAAAGGCGTATAAAAAGTTTTTCATCTTCAAATATAGAAGCAGGTCTTAAATCTGGATTCAAACATGAAGTAAAAGGAAAATAAGATGCCACACATTTATATTTTGGATGTATTTTAGATAACTGTTTATCTCCAGGAAAATACGAATCGGGAACTAATGCTGTCACTAAACTTAGGTGTCCACCAGCTGAACCACCCCAAATACCATATTTTTTCTTATCTAATTTATATTTCTTCGCATTCTTCAGAAGAAACTTTGTCGCATCTTTACAATCTATTACTGATTCATAAGTAGTAAATGGTGCTTTAGCACGTCTATATTCAATACTAAAACATACAACCCCATTTTTCAAAAGAGTCTTAAGAGTCTCTATATACGCCTTTCTAAATATATTATCTTTACTTCCTCCGGCCCATCCACCTCCATGCACAAATACCATCCAAGGATTCTTTTTCGACATATTTTCTGTTTTAGGATAGAAAACATCCATTGTTATTTTCTGTCCATCCACTTCTTTATAAACGACATTCTTAGTGTAATTCACGCCCTCTATAAATCCATAATCAGAAGCTTTGCCATAATTTGCAGTTTTCCCGTTTAATAGAGTTACACAAGAAAAAAAGATAGTAATAGAGAGAATATAGAATCTAATTTTACCGAAATTTAATATTGATCGCATTTTATAAAAGTTAAGAGATTTTTAAAGTTAATACCGGAAACTAATCATCTTCTCTATAGATACGAATCAAACTTATAAATCACTTAATTAAAACTTCTTCCAATGCTCTGGATAACCATATTCAGCTTCTACGAAGTCAAGATCTTTATCCCCACGTCCACTTAGATTAATTAAAATAGATTCACGTTGATGTTTCTTAGCCATTTTAGTAGCATAAGCTACAGCATGAGCCGATTCAAGAGCTGGTATAATACCTTCTAATCTACTTAACTCATAAAAAGCCTCAATACACTCACGATCATTGACAGTAACATATTTAACTCGTTTCAAATCATGCAATAAACTATGTTCTGGTCCTACAGAAGGATAATCTAGTCCTGATGCACATGAATATACAGGAGCTGGATTACCTTGTTCATCTTTTAACATATACGAATTAAAACCATGCATAATCCCTGGACTTCCATAAGTAGCCGATGCAGCATGTTGTCCAAGCTTAGTACCAATACCTCCAGGTTCGATTCCATACATATCACAAGGATCATCTAGAAAACCACTAAAAATACCCATAGCATTACTACCTCCTCCGACACAAGCCATAACATTATCTGGAAGCTCTCCTGTCATTTCTAAAAATTGTTCTCTAGCCTCCACTCCTACTACGTGTTGAAAATCTCTCACCATCATAGGAAAAGGATGAGGACCAACGACAGAACCTATACAATATATAGTAGAAATTGGATCTTTTAAATATGCTTCGAAAGCAGAATCAACAGCTTCTTTAAGTGTTTGAAGCCCATGAGTAACAGGGATAACATTCGCGCCCAATATCTTCATTCTGATGACATTTGGATGTTCTTTTTTAATATCTACTGCACCCATATATATATCACATTCGAGACCAAAATATGCAGCTGCAGTAGCCAGAGCTACACCATGTTGACCAGCGCCAGTCTCTGCTATTACTTTTTTCTTACCTAAATATTTCGCTAATAAGACTTCTCCCATACAATGGTTAAGTTTATGAGCTCCCGTATGATTTAAATCCTCGCGTTTAAGATATATATGAGCATTATATTTCTCACTTAATCTATTACAATAATAAACTGGTGTTGGACGTCCTTGATAATGTTTTCTTATACTCCTAAGTTCAGATATAAATTTATGAGATTTACTTATTTGAAAATAAGCATCTGTTATTTTATCCATCTCTTTTTTAAGGTCTTCAGGAATATAAGACCCTCCATATTCTTTAAAAAAACCATCTTTATCAGGATAGTTTTTTAAATAATTGCTTTCCATAATCAAATTTAATTTATTGTTTATTTTAAGCTTGTAAATATACAAAAAAATACAATTTAGACTTGTCCGATCTTTTAATAGTTTTAATAATCTACTCAGATCCTTAATCTAAAAGATTCCAATTTCCTCCAAAATATGCTTGATTAATCTTTCTTTCTAATTGAGAATCATTTTGTCTTTCAGCTTGATTAATTAGATCTCTATAAATATAAAACTGAAGCCAGTAACCATAATTATATTTTTGGTTTTCTGACTTTGGTTTTTTCATATTAGCATACCATGATGTATTAAGACCAGCATTTTTGGCTATTTGAAGTGCCTTTAAAGCATTATTCCATATGTTATTCGACATAGTAGTATGAAGTTTGTGAAAATCTTCATAACCCATCGAGGCAGTATGGATAATTTCACAGCTATCATCAATTCCTAAATCTTTTAATTCGACAGTCTTTTCAAAAATACTATCCCCATCCATATCCATATCTATTTTATCGATAAATCCGTTGTTATCGGTATCTTCATATTTTATAGTAGGGAAAGGAGTGAATTTCTTTTGAAGTCGCTGATGGTCTTCAGTATAGGTATCATAAATACCACCGAATCCTTGAAACGAATATGCCATTTGATCTATTCTCCAGCAGCCCCACTCGGCACCATAAAGGTGTAATCTTCCATCAAATTTAGAAATATATAAATTAGCCTTACCACTATTATCTAGATCCCATTCTCCACGATCACCGATAGCATCAGACTGACGATTATGATCAAGTCCTCCTTTCCAAATTCCTATCTTAAATGGGTCCATAGGATTATAAAATTCTACTCTTTCCCAACGCTGACAGTCATCATCCTCATCATAAACAAAATATATCTGATTCCATTTACCTTTTTGGTATATTAAATTAAATACTGAATCACGATCAGGATATATTAACTCTGAAATTCTTCTCCATCTAGGATCTATGAAAAAAGAATCTGCTTGAGCTACTCGCCTATTATTAAACTTATGTACTTGATCCATATAATTAAATCCTTCACCAGTAAGACGTATTGACATATCATAATCAAATTCATTTCCTGGCGCATTATCGTTATCTAGATCATAACTCATAGCTATATAAGTAGCTTTTCCAGTAAGCTGATTAATATTCGTATTAAATCTTTTTTTCTTTTCCCCTTTCACATATTGATCTAAGACGCGCACTGCCATCTCTGATAATCCATCATTATCGGGATCAAAAAATAAAAAAGGATTCTCCCAACTTAATCGTACATCACTAATCAAATAAGTTGGAGAATGCATTTTAAGGAAAGTACTTCTCCCACTATAATCTTCTAAAAAATTTGAAGCCCCTTCATGATACCATGCTCGTAGTTCGAATGTATTCCAATCAATATAATTAAATACATTATCATTATCAGTATCTAATAACCACATATAAAGTCCAGAACCTATTTCTCCTTTATTAGGGTCATTAGAATTCTCTATATAAACTTGCATATCGGCATCATCATCGCCGTCAGTATTAACCCAATCAATATTTACATCTTTATAGCTACCATATAAACCATCTTTATTTACATCTATCATCAGACAATCACTATCAGTATCTCCCTCTAGATCTCCATATTTCATATCGTCATCATCATCAATCCATTGGATTGGTGTATCATGAATAGTTATCGAACGAAGAATATCAGGATCTCCATCTCCATCTAAGTCTATATAAGTAGGTTGATATCCAATAGGCGGAGGTGGCAAACGATATGACACTAATGCTGTATTTTGAGCCAACAATACACTTGAAAATAAAGTTAGAAACGATAGGCTTATAATAAATTTATTCATAAGTTTTAGACTTTAAAGAAGAAAAATAATCAATTAACTTGATTAATCAAAACCACACTCCAAGGGGTAAGAGTTTGATGGATCTTTAATTCTCCATTTTTATCTGCAGAAACCATTCTGGTATCTAAACTATTAGCTACCTCTTTCATTACCTTTATTTGAGCACGTGTAGGAGGATTAGGTTTGCCCATTTTCTCCCAATAATTATGAATATTTCCATGGTCCTTATCTAAGATTTCAATTTTAAAAATAGCACCTGGTTTTAGTCCTTTAAGTGAAAGATTTAGTTCTTTAGATGTACCTTTCTCAAGTTTTCTGTTACCTGATGGTACTGCGTGTTCATATTCTTTAGGATAGTTATAAGCCAAAGCTACTATCTGTCCATTATTTGATCTTTTAGAAACAAAAAGATAATTATTACTGAAAATCTTTTCATCTCCTAATTGGTTTAACATTCTATAAGCATGATAAGAAGGCTTAACTAAGCCCTGGAAATTTATCATACCAAATCCACCATGGAAAATACTTGAAGCTCCACCTTTCTCTTCAAAGACATCGGTAAATGTCCAGTATGATAATGAATTTACCAGACCAATACAGTCAAGATTTGTTTTAACTATATATGCTGCTGGTGGTAAAAAGTCATGCATTGCATCTCTACTACTAGGACTAGTACTCCATTCTGTAAGATGTAATTCTGCATTAGGATAGGCACTGTTTGATACTGTCTTTTTTAACCATTCCATATCGAGTTTAGTAGATTGTACAAAACGAGTCAGACTTTTTCCTTTTGAAGTATTTGGATCTAACGCATAATCAGTTGGATAAGGATGACAACTTACAAAATCAACTGGTAATTTTTCTTTTGCACAATATTTAAGAAAATCTTCAATCCATACTCCATGCCATTCCAAGTTATTAATATCATCTGCGTTAAAAACTACGGCAGATAAACTATCATTTTGTACTTCTCCATCAAAACGAGCATCTGGGACAAAATTACTAGTAGCCGGACCTCCAACTCTAAGACGTTTATCAACAGATTTGACAGCTAAAGCAGATTCTTTATATAATTTAAAATATTGTGATTTCGTTCCATCCCAAAATCCTCTATGCAAATCAGGCTCATTCCATACTTCAAAATACCAAGAAAGAACCTCGTCTATACCATATCTATCTACACAATGTTGAGTAAAAGCTTGAACTAAATCATGCCATTGACCAAATTTTTTCTCATCTGGAGTAATATTAGCTTTCCACCAAAATTGAGTTTTACTGTTTTTAGCAGCTAGTTGTTCGGGAAAAAATGAAAGCTCAACGAAAGGGCGAACATGTAAATCTAACATACGATCGAAAAGATCATCTATATATTGCCAATTATAGACATTTTTACCTTTTTCTTGAATTAATGGAAACATATCTTCATGAAAAAGACCATGGAAACGAACATATTTAAAACCACAATTTTCTTGTACAGTTTTTAATTGCTCTAACCAAGAAGCTCTTAAACCTTCATTAGCACGTCCAGCTCCTACACAATTGCTCCAAAAATGGTCAAACTGCGCTCCAGAAGTATTTACATTAATAGTTGTTGACTCTTGAGCTTTACTAGTAAAAGAAAACAACAAACTTCCAATAATAATTGCAAATATTACTAAGTTATTTTTCATATTGATATTTATTTCTTAATTAAATTACTATTTATAACGATTGGTATTATTATAATAACCTATTTTTAATACGAATACAAATAAGAATTCACTTAATAATATGTTATTACATTCCTCAACATTCTTAAAACTATAATGTAACTTTTAATTTACCCCCTTTAAATATTACAGATGCATAGTTATCATTATCAATGATATAAATCATAATGTCCATAGGATTTTTCTTAAAATCTATATAATTACCATTTTCTTTAATAGTTATTTCTCGTTTAGCATCAGAATAGTTAATAATTAATTCTGAATAGACTCCATTCTCATAATTATATGATTCATTATCATCCAAATGTAATACATAATTAGCATCGTTACCTGGATATATTTTTAATTTTAATGGATCTTTAGTTTTTTGAGTAGCATATTGAATTTTTGGCCCTATAGGAATAATAGAACCTGCTTTAATAAAAATTGGAATTTCATTTAATGGTGTATCTACATTGATTGTTCTACTTCCTGATATCTTTTCGTTGGTCCAGAAGTTATACCATTGACCTGCAGGTAAATAAATATCTTTTGAACGTTGTTTATATTTAGTTACAAAAGCGACCATCATATTCTCTCCAAAAAGCACTTGATCTTTAATTCCCCAGGTATTTTTATCATTTGGATATTGATAAACTAATGGAGCCATTAATAATTTCCCTTTGGTCGTTACATTCCATGCTTCTGAATATATGTAAGGCATAAGTTGATATCTTAAATCAATAAACTTACGTGCTATAGATTCAAATGTTTTTCCATATCTCCATATCTCAGTGTTTGATTTATAACCATGTATTCTAAATATTGGACTAAATGCTCCAAATTGGAACCAACGGGTCAATAACTCGATGTATTCAGAGTTCGTATATTGATTATCAAAACGTGGATTAATAGATTTTGAATCTCTAAAGAAACCGCCTATATCGTGTGTCCAATAAGGAATACCTGCCATAGTAAAATTCAAACCTCCGGCGATTTGCTCTGATAATTGTTCCCAGGATGCTTCTACATCACCAGACCATGAAGCGGCTCCATAACGTTGTTGTCCAGCATAAGCTGAACGTGTAAGGTTAAAGACTCTTTATTGTGGGAATTCTGCTCTCCTACCTTCGTAAACGGCCCTGGTAACTTCTAGAGAATATGGATTTTGAACTTCTTCATAGGGGCCTGCAGCTGTATTTACCTTAGTATCGCGCACTCCTTCTGGTTCAGTACCATCTAACCAAATAGAATTTACTCCGATTTTAAACATAGAGTCACTCAACATTCTATAGAAACTATCTCTTACTGCTGGACTATAAACATCTATATAGTTACTACTTTCTATTTTTTTAAGCTTATATTTTTCTTCTATCTTTTTATTTTTCACCTCTGGCCATACTGAAACCATTAGTTTTAAGTTAAGCTTTTTCAATTCATCAACCATCGCTTTTGGATTTGGATATTTATCTCTATCCCACTCTGGTCCTTTAGTCCCTTTTGGCCAGTAAAACCAGTCTTGTACGATATTATCAAAAGGGATCTTACGTTTTCTCATCTCACGAGCATTCTCTAATAATTCTGCTTGGTTATGATATCTTTCACGACATTGCCAAAAGCCATATGCACTTTTTGGAAACATAGGAGCTTCTCCTGTGAGTTTCCTATATTGAGAAATTACGCCTTGTGGATTTTCGCCATATACTAAATAATAATCTATAGCGTTTCCAGCAGTGCTACTAAAAACAGTTTTATTATAATCCGGTTCGTTATAAAATATTTTTCCAGGTATCTTAGCTCCAGTGTTTTGAAATACTATTTTATAGGTTTTACCTGCTTTTAGGTACTTCTTCCCTGAATATCTTCTAGGCATCCAGATAGTAGAATAATGTATGATATCGTCGCCATCTATATTAAGTCTAATTTCACCACGCATTCTGCCATCATTATCACTCATTGCCATAAATGTATATTCTCCTGTTTTACCAGGAGTGAATGTGGTTTCTCTGATGTTCTTTGCTATCTCTTTTTTGCTAATGTGGGCTGCGACGTCTTCTTTTTCTCCGTTTGAGGACATGTCTGATCCGTTTTGTGTCGTTTTACCATTAGCAGTCGATGTAAACTGAATTTCATTATTGGAATTATTAAAATCTGTAAGACTATAATTGTTCCAGTAAATACCATAACCTTTTGTGGAAACTAAGAATGGAATGGCGATTTCTTGATTATACTGCTGTAAACGAATTGGCACATTTTTCCAATTCATAATGCCACTTTGGAATTGACCTAATCCGTACAGAGCTTCATCTCCTGCTATAAAAGCTTGAGATACTGAATGTTCATCTTTATTATTAGAATTTATATATGTTAAATTCTGCGTTTCTGAAACTATTTCTTGATTTGCTTTCGTTTGATATTCGATTACTCCATCTTTATTTACATTCACTTTTAGCTTTTCTGTACTAATCGTAAGTAGGTCTTTCTCTTCTGTAATTTTCCATTTTACCTCTTGTGGTTTTAATATAGTTACATAATCAGGAATGGTAGATTCTATCTCATTATTCAATATTTTCTTTACGTGAATAATAGATGGATTAACTACATTAATTTGAAGTGTTAGACTATCTTGGAAAATAGTTACACCATGCTTGTCTTTTTTAAATTTATAGGCATAGTGGCTTCCACAAGCCGACAACATTAGCGTAACTAAAAATATTGCTATACATGAATGTAACTTTTTCATTTTTATTTTTTAATCAGATTAACGTAATTATAATACGCTCCACATAATTCTTTTCCATTTTCATCATAAAACCAAGTTTGAATCATAACTGGTCCTTCAGGCAGGTCAAAAGTAAAAATAGCTCCATCTGATTCAGGTTTAACTATCTGACTCTGGTCAGCATAGATTTTATCTCCCTTCCAAATTAATATTCTAGCAGAATGAATCGCTAATGCATTTCCGAATGTGGGTTTATTATCTATAGCACTTCTGATAGATGTAGTAAGTTTAGAAGTTAAACTTGTTTCATCAGCTATCTCACGTGGCCAACGTCTTAGGTCAAACCTATATTTGCCTTTCTTGGCAAAATATATAGTATTAAAACCATTAGCTTTAGCTCCAAGGGCAATGTCGGTCTGGTTCCATGGTGGAAGTCCTGCAGACATATGCCAGTCGTGGGAGAAGAGACATACTTCCTCTTCTTCTTCTGAGCCTACAATAGGACTAGTGTATTCTGAAGCATTAGCACTCACTTTTTTCCACCAGTCTTCATAAGCATTTTTAAGTTTCTGAGTGATTTTTCTTATAGAGCTAGTATTATTAGTTAATAATATATTTGATTTTTGAAGCGTATCTGTTAAAATATCATAAAGTTCCCATGGATGAGATTTATCAGGTCTGTTCAATCTCCATTTATGTATTATTTTTCCATTAGAGTCAAGTTCATCTTGCATCACACATGCCTGCTTATATTTAATAAGATCATCCATACGTTGATTATCGACTACTAATACACGATTGGCGAAAACTGAATCATTATTCTCATGATCTGCGTCAAATAAAGATTTCATGCTATGTCCTTCTATCTGAGTTTCTTGTGTCCTGGTATTTACATCTTTTAGATTCAATATATCCATAAGTGTAGGTAGTAAATCCATTTCACTTACCATAGTGTGAATCTCTCTTGAACTCTCAGTAGTTCCTCCATATCCACCTTCTGGCCAACGTATAAAGCAAGGAACATGATGTCCTCCTTCATATTCTGAGGCTTTACCTCCTCTATACATAAAGTTAGTTCTACCGTTATCTCCTAATATGAAAATTACTATAGTATTCTTCGACAACCCTGTTGTATCGAAAAAGTCTAATAGACGTCCAACATTCTTGTCAAGATTTTCAATAGTAGCAGTAAATGCAGAACAGTCTTTTCTGGCATCAGGTGGTGTATCCTGTGGTACATGTGTTACATTATATGCTATATATGCGAAAAATGGTTTGTTCTGGTCTTTACAAGCTTTCATATACTCCATCGACTTTGAAGTGAAGAAATTTGTTGCGAAAGCATTAGACTGTCCTGACTTTCTTACTACACCAGGAAGACTTCCGTTACTATCGTTAAGTTTTACTTGCTTGTCATCAACATAAAGCACACAAGGCACATTATTACGGTTACCCCAATAATCCGGCTGCTGGTCGATTCCTCCACCCATATGCATTGCCGTGTGTTCGAATCCTCTATCTTTGGGACGGAAGGGATAGCTGTCTCCTAAATGCCATTTCCCGAATAAAGCAGTACTAAATCCATTAGCCTTGAAAACATCTGCCATAGTGATTTCATCAGTACGCAAAAAGTAGCGTCCCATGACTGTATGCCATGCTCCAACTTGATCATCATAACGGCCAGTCATTAATTGCGATCTACTTGGAGAAGATGTAGGTGCGACGTGAAAATCTGTTAAACGAACGGATTCTCTTCCAAGTCGGTCTATATTAGGAGTGCGTGGGGCTAGAGGATTATGGTTATAAAAACTAAAGTCACTATAACTCATGTCATCTGGCATTATTATAACTACATTCGTGTTTTGAGCCTGAATCTTAGGTGCTAGTGCTGTCATTACCAGCAGTGAAGTCATATAATTAATTTCTTTTTTCATAGTATTATTGTTATCCTTTAATCAATACGATTCTATCTCCTGGTTTGGTTGAAATATCATATAAATAAGTTTTCTTAAGAGCCACTTTATTTAACTGTGCTTTCTTAGAAATTAAAGGAGTTTTAATATTAGGAGTTTTATAAAAAGGATTTGTGTTTTCACCTGTAGCTGTCTTCAATTCATTATTATTATCCCATTGAAGACCTGAATAAGAACGAATACGACAGTTTCCTCCTAGTTTTGATGTAATAACTGCTTTTGTTATCCTCCCATCTTTCCATTCTAAGAGATCTATTACAAAACCACCTCTTGCTCTGATTCTTTTTACAGAACCATTTTTCCACACATCTGGCAAAGCTGGCAAAAGATGAATAGCTCCATCTTGACTCTGTACAAGCATTTCAGCTAATCCAGAGGTAAATCCAAAATTTCCATCTATCTGGAAAGGTGGATGTGCATCAAACATATTAGCATAAGTACCACCTCCTATATGGCCTTTTGAGCCTACTAATTGTATCTGGTCACGCATTAATTTATAAGCATGATTTCCATCTAATAAGCGTGCCCAAAGATTTATTTTCCAATTCATAGACCAACCTGTAGAAGGGTCTCCTCTCTGAATAAGAGTGTTTTTAGCGGCTTCAAATAATTCAGGTGTTCTATAAGGTGAAATCAAATTTGAAGGATAAAGGGCATAAAGATGTGAAACGTGACGATGATCAGAAGTCGGATCATCCCAGTCATGCATCCATTCTTGTAATTGACTATATTGTCCAACTTGCATTGGTACAAGCTTAGGAAGTGTTTTTTCTATTTTATTAATTAATTCGTCATCTACATTTAATAACTGCGCAGCCTTTTCTGTTTTAGTTAAGATATCATAAACTAATTCATTATCAAGTGAATTTCCTGCAGCTAGGGTAACTTTATTATGTCCTTTTGGCGCATTTTCTGGAGACATAGAAGGCGACATAACCAACCATCCATGCTTAGGCTCTGGAGTTAAAAAACTCAAAACAAATTCTGCAGATCCTTTCATAGCAGGATAAACATCCTTTAAATAATCCAAATCTCCATTAAAAGCATATTTCTCCCATAAATGTTGACTAAGCCATATTCCTCCACTAGGCCAAACTCCCCATGAGCCATCCACTGGACCACAAATACGCCAAATATCAGTATTATGATGTGCTACCCAACCATCAGCCCCATACATTTCAGTGGCTGTTTTACGTCCAGTAACTGACAAATCTTTTACCATATCAATAAGAGGTTCATGCATTTCAGCTAGATTAGTCACTTCTGCTGGCCAATAATTCATCTCAGTATTAATATTAATCGTGTAAGCACTTTTCCATGGCGGAGTAAGTGAATTACACCAAATACCTTGTAAATTAGCAGGTTGTCCTCCAGGCTGTGATGAAGATATCAAGAGGTAACGTCCAAATTGAAAGTACAAAGCAGCCAACGAAGGATCATTGCCCTTACTAAACTGTTTAATTCTTACATCAGTAGGATTTTTGATTGAATCTGTAGATCCTAAATCAATAGAAACTCTATTAAAATATCTTTGATAAAATGCTGTATGAGTAGTTTTTAATGTTTTATAGCTTTTTTTCTCTGCCTTAGTAATATATTCAACAGCGCGTTTATCTGGATCAGCACTAATATCTTTATAATTCACAAAATTCGTGGCAATAGAAACTAAAATAGTAGCGCTATTGGCATTTGAAACAGTTAAGCTAGCACTATCAGATAAAACACTTCCACCTTCTGGAATAATTTTCACCATTGATTCAAACTTAACCTGACCTTTCACTACTCTACCTTTCTTCCGTTTAACACTATTTCTATCCCCACTTAATCCATTCATTTTCAAAATATTATTACCCTTAATTGTAATTGTAGCACGTGCAGGTTCTGGTCTATCCATGGTAGCTAAGAAATTAATTTTTCCTTTCTCGCTAGCAGTTATATGAATGACTATAACTTGATCTGGAAATGAGGTGAAGACTTCGCGTTTATATTTCACACCATCAACTATATATGACGTACTATTAATAGCAGTTTCAATATTTAATTCTCTGTAATAATTTGTAAACTTATCTTGACCAGGAAATGTAAGTCTTAAATTTCCAGCGGTCTCATAAGGCATTCCCTGAGATGTTTTTGACACAAAATCATCATTAGCTATACGATTAGCTTCATCAAATTTATTTTCAAATAATAAAGTTCTAATCTTCTTTAAAGATTTCTTAGCCCTAGGGTTATTATTGTCTTGTGGTCCCCCTGCATAAATAGTATTCTCATTTAATTGAATATTCTCATTCGCAGGATCTCCAAAGACCATAGCTCCTAAACGACCATTACCTAATGGTAGCGCTTCATTCCAGTTACTTGCTGGCTTGTTGTACCATAACTTTAGTTCATTATTTTGTTTTGGTTTACTACATGATCCCAAAAGACATAATACTAAAATGACTAAAATAGAGATGGTGGCATATCCAAACCCGTTTTTACAACATTTATTCATAATATAATACTTATTTATTGGTCTGCTCTTGACGAACAAGTACCCCATTTTTCATCTCTTTAACTGAAACTTTGATTTTACCAGTTTCACTATCTAATCCTGTAATAGATATCTCTTGAACACGACCATCTTTTAATTCAACGATTAAATCATTGGCACTTTTAGCTTTAACAGATTTAATTACTGATTTATCTTCATAAGGTTCTATTACAGATAAATATTTAGCATTGTTCCCATGACTACGTACTGCCATAGTTTTTCTACGATATGTTTCATCTCCCATTGGAAAATCACCTCCAAGTTTAGCTTTAAAACTAACAGCATTTAAGGTGCTTATATCTATCGTTATAACTCCTTTATTATTAATATCTTGGGGCGTTCCAGGAGTTGAATTCTCCATTAATTCTCCAGCTATCTTTATAGGTCCATTATAATAATCACGTCCTTTAGATGTTGGCATAGCTATGTTAGTATACTTAGCAGGTAATGAAGATATATACACTTCAGAACCATTAGCCAAGATTAACTTAGCATTGCCCCAGAAAATAGTTTTATTGTTAGATTTAGAGGTGCGAGTGGTTAATACTAATTGTTTTTTACCTTTTACATTAAAGTCTATGTCTTTACTACCCAAAATCCATGCGCCTGTACTGTCACTTGCTAAGACTTGGTCGTCAGCTTTAACACTATACCAAAGTCTTTTGTTTACGCCGAAACTCTCAGGTGCTGTTCCGATCATTATGTCATTTTTCTTTGGCCACGCATTGAAAACATTTATTTTCAATATACCATCTTCACTAAATGGGATTCTTGCTCCTGCATTATCACTGCCTTCACCCCAACTCATTTCAAAATTAGCACGTGAAGTACCTTCTGTTTTATACCAATTACAGTCTGTAATAAATTGAGCACTACCAAATGGATTAGTATTCATTTGATTATCATGACGTATAAATTCTTTTTTATTAGCATTCAGAGTTTTAAACCCTTTAATCTGCATTAACCAATCAAAAGTGTGTTCTTTTTCTGCTTTAAGATAATCAGCCAAAATTACATAATCATCCATCATTACCATCAAACGACGTTGTAAAACAGGTTCTGTAAAATCTGTTAATTCTCCATATGCAGGAGCTTTTTCAGGAATATAAATAGAACGATTATCTTTCAGCGTTTTTTCAGCGAAAGACATATCGTTTTCATCTCCATACTTCATACCACCATAAGGAGGATTACTCCATCTAGCTTTTGTTTCAACAGCAGCTGCCTGCATCATATCTCCTGTATAAAAAAGTGTTTTGAAACTTTCTTTTGGTTCTTGCATCTTTTGGTCAACTACCACCATATTCTTATTGATAGAAGTTTGAACTAAGAATTTATACAAATATGATTTATAGCCATACCAATACATCTCTGGATTATAGAAACTTCGTCCATAACGCATCATACTTAAAAAATTCGTACGATCGAAATGTCCATGAAAGCCACCATGCGTACCATAATGTAATGCAGCTTGAATTTGCTCACTCTGCTGACGACCTTTGGTTTGGGAACGTAATTGAACAACTCCAATATTATCTGCAAAAGAAGATTGTTTTTCTTTTTCTGACACTAGCTTAGGTAAATCAGGGACACCATATAATAAACTTCTTTTATTCCCTCTATTAATAACCGCAGCATATTCTGGATCACGATAAAGATAATAAGCCAATTCAAAAGGTTCTCCAGCCACTAAACTCTCCTTAGCATCATTAACAGCAGGTAAAACACCTCTATAATCCAACATAGGGACAACGGCATCCCACATATCTTTTATTCCAATATTATTTTTAGAAATAGTACCCCATTTCATAAAGTTCATACCATATAACCCTGCTTTCATTCGACTAGGCATCAAAGCATAATAAGGAGTAGTACCAATTGGAAATAAATGGTTTTTTAAGTTTATACCCCAAGGCTCCAATGCAATAGATATTTCAGAAAACTCACTAGCCACCCAGATATTATATCCTACAGCACACTCATACCACCAGCCATCACTCATAACACCTTGCTTAAACTGCTGATAAATTCCAGCTGGCCTGGTCAAAATATCTTCAGCTAGATGCCAATCCTGAATAGCCAGTGCACAATATAATGCACCAGTTAGTTCACTTACATCCCAATTTCCAATACCTCCATTAGCATTTCCTAACTGTACAGTTTCTATATATAAACGGAAAGTTTTTTCAATAAGTTTCTTATCTTTTTCGTTTAATAATCCTGAATTATAAACCAAATCATAAGCCCTCGCAACATTCTGGAAAAAGCCACCTTCTTTCACAAAATTCACATTATTAGCTCTATAAGTAGTTGGATATCCATTTTCAAGATTAGTCAATCGTCTAAGAAAAAGAACACATTTTTCAGCATATTCTTTCTTACCCGTTAGCTTATAGGCAATGGCACAATTCATAAGCTTATCACATTCATCGAAACGGAATAGATATCTACCAATATATGCATTTACACTTGGCAATGATGTAGCTAATTCAGGCACTTTCCATTGTCTTGCTTTCGTCTCATATTCAGCTAAACCATCTTTAGCCCAATCATACTTCTTAATCTTATCTCTTACCTCATCCCATTTATTATTAGTAAATATAATATTAGGATATGGCAATGCTACCGCACTCGTAAGCTCAATCGACGCAGAAGCCGATCCTCGTCCATTAGGAATAGCTATGATTTTCTGATTTTCACGGCTACCTTCAGGTAAAGAAGAAGGCAATGTCACTTCTACTTCACATTTTTTTATTTCATTTGGAGCAAGATGTAGTACAGAAGGATTAATAATAGTCTTCATAGACTCCCAACCATAACGTGGAGTTATTAGCTGCACACTTTGATTTTTATCAGTAGTATTTCCTACTTCAATTTCATATTTAAGCTTTCCTCCAGCATCTATAGATTTACCTTGTATAGGTGCTTCAATAGATATATATTCTCCTTTAGTAATATTTACATTTCTAATCTTTAATTTCGAATTAGACTCTAGCTTCGCTACTATATCCAATTCCTTGATACCTTGAAGAGTACCTTCTCTCTGACCTTCATTCACATCGAAAAGCTCCCAAGGTAAATAGATTTTATGCCACCCTTTCCCCTGTATTTGACAAGAAGTTCTGCTTATTGGATTCAATTCCTCAACATCTTCCTCGTCCACTTTTAATGCGACATCAATAGTAGCTGCTTTTTCAGACTCTAAAAAAATATCAAATGACAAACCTTTATAATTACTCCAATTTGAAGCATTATTATAATATGTTCTAAAACCTTTATATGATTTTTCACCTTTAGGATAGCGATATTTAATTAAAACGCCACTATTAAAAGTAGCTTCACTATTACGAATAGTCTTTATACCTTCCCAATCGGAAAAATCAGATTTGCCAACAGAAACCTTTAGTGCCCCTTGAGCATTAGAAGCTAATGGAAACACTAATATTTCTGCAATAAAAAGAGTAAATATTACTAATAGTTTTTTCATCGTATTATATTAATCTTTCCAAGTAATTTTAGCCTTTCTAGTTTCAGTATTAACCCAAACACTAGCATGTTCGAATTCTCTAGTAAATTCCCAACCATCAGGTGTTACTCTTTTATAAGCACCTTTTGGAGCTCCAAGAGGTTTCATTAAATCAGGATAATTAACTAGATTACCATTAGATAAATTCCAACCCCAGTTATATTGG
>Ga0172378_10001802_pt1 | contig 19857 bp, 19 predicted proteins | sample GrowelOW332metaG_FD_119755 | JGI IMG/M metagenome (GOLD analysis project Ga0172378, IMG submission 119755) | Groundwater microbial communities from an aquifer near a municipal landfill in Southern Ontario, Canada - Pumphouse #3_1 metaG | ecosystem: Environmental > Aquatic > Deep subsurface >... | reverse complement strand
GAGAACTGCATTTTGGACAATACCTGGTGTTTTTTTATAACCATACTGTAATTTATCTACCAATTATGGCTACAGTATCGCACAAAATGCAGTTTTCAGCATTACATATTTACCATTATCCCTTTTTTTGTGATAAATTTTACGATTCTCTCCTATCGAACTGTCCGCTCTTGGTTTTGATTACGACCATATTTCCTTCTTCCACGAAAAGAGGAGTGGAGACTTTCATTCCGGTCTCGAGAGTTACGACTTTGCTTCCGCCTTGTGCGGTGTCGCCTTTGACTCCCGGTGGGCAGTCCACGACTTTGAGGCTGACTTCGGAAGGCAGGATTACGTCAATCGGAGTTTCTTCAAACATTACAATGCGGACTTCCAGTTCTTCTTTCATATAGTTGGCGGCGTCTTTCAACTGATCGCGCGTGAGCGTGAACTGGTCATAAGTCTCCTGGTCCATAAAGGAATATTCGTCGCCGTCGCGGTAGAGAAATTGCGCGCGCCTTTCGTTGAGCTGCGCCAGGTCCACCATGGCGGAGGACTGAAAATTCTTTTCCAGGACCTTGTTGTTCAAAAGATTTCTCATATTTACCGTCGCCATCGCTTCTCGCTGTTGCTTGGCGCGGAAAGAGCGGTCCAAAACCTCGTAAGGTTCGCCCTCAAGCATAATAACGTTGCCTTTCTTAATTTCCCTGAAACTGATGCTTGCCATATCTTTATTGAAAAAAAATTAAAATGCCGATCTTCAAACAGGATCAACTTTTACTATTATATGCCCGAAAACGGCTCTTGTAAAGAAAAAGAGAGCTAAGGGAAAAAATAGGAATGGCAGTCTTGCATTTTGGAGTAGCGGGTTTTTAACCTGCGCGGTTGTCCCACACAGGATGAAGCCCTCCATTGCGAGCCTCCGTTACTGTTTGCCATACTGCGCCATAAGGACTAAAATATAAATATATTCCAAGCATGAGTCATGCGCAATATATGGTTTTATAACAGACATTAAGAACTTGTATCAATCAGAAATCCGGCTTTATATTCGGATCACACCAGAAATGGTGTGAACCACGCGGGAGAGGATGTCTTTGCGCGACATTTCACACCATTTCTGGTGTGATCCATAATTCAAAATACACCGAATATATGTCATAGTTGTCCACCGTTTAGATATATTTGGAACCATATTTTGCGTATGAGCCTCAAGCATCTTGCAAAATAGCCAAACGTGCTTTTCGGATAATTCCGAAAGGGGACGGTTTACAGATATTTTATTCATAAACATAAAAAATATGAAGAATAATATCCAAATCCAGACGTTGACTAGAGATGACATTGAGCAACTGGCAAAAAATAACGGGGCAGGGAAGTGGGCAGTGAGTTTCTATCTCGGCATAAGAGGGGATCGGAATTTCCTTTCTGTGGCAAACGCCGTTCTTTCCGAAGGTGAGAAAAAAATCGAGGCAGACGGACAGTTTTGCGAATCGGAGCGCAAGCGGATCCGGCAGGTTTTTTTGAAAATAGAAAATGAGCTGCGCTATCGCCGACTCACCGATCGCACGCAAACCATAATGATGTTTTTTGCCGATAACGGAAAGAAATCAGTTTATAAATTGCCGGCCTATATCCCGACGAGGTTAGTCGTGGAAAAAGATTTTTATGTGCACCCTCTTATCAAGAGTTTGGAAAAATATCCGCACTACTGCGTTGTCTTTTTAAAAAGAGATCGGGCGCGGATTTTTGATCTCTTCTGGGGAGAGGTTCAGTATAGGGAGGAAGAAATCGTGAGCGAGGTGCCGCAAAGGATGAACGCGGCGCGCGCTACGAATAGGGGCGTAGAGGAACGCAAGATCCGGAATCATATTGAGGTGCATATAAACCGCCATCTCAAAAAGGTGGCGCAAAGTGTCGAGCGCTTTATGGACGAGAACCGGATTCCTTATCTCGTCATCGCCTCACGCTGCGAGCTCATCGAACGCTTCCGGGAATTCCTTCCCAAGAGGCTGCAGAAAAAAATCGTCAGGTCTTATCATACGCGCACCGATCAGGATATCAAGAATATACGAAAGAGGAGCCTGGAGGTGATAGCGGATTTCGAGGTCGAAAAGGAGAAGGAAATCATCGCGCAGATCTTTGAAGGCAGAGACAGAGAAACTCCGGAAGTGGCGCTGGGGGTGGAAGCGGTTCTCGCCGCTCTCTATAATTATAAAATACGCATTTTGTTAATCGGTCGGAACTATCAAGAGGCGGGCTTCGTCTGCGCGAACGATCACCGACTCTCTCTGAATCAAGAAGCTTGCTCGGTATGCTCTGCCATCGGCGAGGAGGTAAGCGATATTACGGACGAAATCATCGAAGAGGCGATAAAACAGAAAACGGACATCATCCATTTTCAATTCAACCACGAGACTTTTGACCGGTTTGGTATCGGCGCTATTTTGAAATAAAGGACAAGATTATGAAAAAAAGGACAGTCCTTACGCATCCAAAGGACTGTCCTTGCTCCATGCTTTTTATCTGTAGGGACGGCGGCACTGCCTTGCTTCTACCGAGCAAATCACAAGCCGGCGAAAGGAGGCTTTTATCGCGTCCAAATTCTGAAGATAACCTCAAAACGCCTTAACCAAGCCAATTGTCACCTCCCCGGTTTACAAGAAGTTATTAATTTGTTATATTTAAGGTATTGATTTTATAAAAAATAAAAATAAAACTATGCAAGAAGGTAAACAAAATAAACTGGTGCTTTTGCAGCAAATGATTGATAATGCCGAAAGGAACATCGTTGCCGCCAAGCAGATTATGAAGGAGCTGAGCGGCGAAGGTCGCAGGGCGCCCAAGGAATCGGAAACCGGTCAGATTGTTGAGGGAACCTTTGACGGAGAGAAAATGGTCAGTATGGAGGGGAAAATATATCCGGTGCCGGCCAATTATGCCAGCAAGTCCAAACTGGTGGAGGGCGACATTTTGAAGCTCACGATTACCGAGGACGGGTCTTTTGTCTACAAGAAAATCAGCTCGGTGGATACGCGCAAGATTATCGGGACCGTGATGAAAGACGGCAAGGACAAGTATTTCGTCAATGCCGAGGGCAGACGGTACAATGTGCTTTTTGCATCGCTTACTTATTTCAAGGCTCAAGAAGGGGACGAGGTCATTTTGGTCTTGCCGAAAGAAAAAGTGAGTTCTTGGGCTGCAGTGGAGTCGATTATCAGCGAGGAAGACCGCAGGGAGATGCTGGCTCAGGAAGAAGAAGGATTTGACGATCAACAGATCCCGGGACAGGGAAATATATTTGCGGCGGAAGAGGAAATTTCTGCAGAGGAGGTTCCGGCGGAAAATCCCGTGGCGTTTGAAGAGAATCGCAAGAACGCCGCCATTGAAGAAGAATGGACTCCGGACGTGGAAGAGATCAGGAAAGAAGGCAGCATGGGGCAGGCTCCGGCGATTGAGGGCGGTATCTCGGATGATCTTTCCAACTAATCGAGCGTCATTGCGGAAAGTAATACTTTATCGAAGCAATTCCGTCGTCGTACGGTAAAGTTGGGTCATACGTGGACTGAATTTGTATCTGACTTTCGGATCACACCAGAAATGGTGTGAATGCCGCGCAAAAACGTTCTATCTCGCATTCCACACCATCCTTGGTGTGTCCGATTCGATCAACACTTACCAGCTATTTATAAAAACAAGCTGGCAAAAAGATTCAAGAAAAGTTTTGCGTGTCAGGGCTGTTGATCGGAGCCATATGTGCATGATCCGTAAAATTTTCCGTTTACTTTTTAGAAGAAACCAAACAACAATTAAAATTATTCCATGCAATATATTTTTCATTCTCCGAAAGAATATTCTTTTGAAAAAGTCGGCATAAAAGGCAAAACTTTCGATGCGCAATCGTCCAGTGAAAATGTCGAGTTTACCGTCATCGAAACGGATGGAGGACATGAGACCAAAATCATAGAAAAAGAATGCAGATTTTTTTATTATATTTTGGAAGGTTCGGGGAGTTTTGATATCGACAGCAATGTCGAAGAATGTTCGCAAGGAGATCTGGTTGTTGTGCCTACCAATGTCGCTTTTCAGTATACGGGGAAAATGAAAATGCTGCTGGTCGTTACGCCTTGGTGGTTTCCCGAGCAGGAAGTGACGTTGTGAGATTAATATTAAAAATAGCAAAAATGAAGTTGCTCTTAACCTCCGGTGGTGTCTCCAATGATTCAATCGCGCAAGGATTATTTGATTTGGTGGGCAAGAAATCGGAAGACACGACCTTGGTCTTCGTTCCAACTGCCGCTAACGTTGAGAGTGGCGACAAATCGTGGCTGATAGATGACTTGATAGATTTGAAAAAGCTGAACCTGAAATCTATCGATATTATCGATATATCGACGGTTCCGATGGCAATATGGAAGGCGAGGTTTGAAGGAGCAGATGTCTTATATTTCGAAGGCGGTAATACTTACTACCTAATGGAATGGATAAATAAGTCGGGGCTCGCTCTCATTCTTCCGGAACTGTTGAAAGAAAAGGTGTATGTGGGTGTTAGTGCGGGCAGTATGGTGCTGAGCAAAAACCTCTCTGCTGAAATATCTCAAGAAATATATGGTGAAGATTTTGACAAAACTGAAGACATTCCCGCTCTGAATCTCGTGGATTTCTATTTCTTGCCCCATATGAATCCGCCTTATTTGGAAATAAGCAAAGTAGATGATTTGAAAGAGAAGTTTGGCGCGGCAAATAAAAAGGTTTATGCCTTGGATGATAATTCCGCACTGAAAGTTGTCGACGGAAAAGTGGAAGTGATAAGCGAAGGTGAATGGCTTTTGATTGATTAGGGTTTTTGTAATGGAGGGGGTATTGCAAGATTAATCTAAAATTTGAATAATAAAAAAATGAGTCTAGCGCTTTATCGAAAATACAGGCCGTCGGGATTTGCCGACGTGGTAGGACAGGAACATGTCGTCAGGACGCTGAAGAACGCCATCAAAAACGATAAAGTTTCCCATGCTTATCTTTTTTCCGGTCCGCGCGGCACCGGCAAAACTTCCGTCGCCCGCATTCTGGCAAAGGCGGTAAACTGTGAGAATTTGAAAGACGGCGAACCATGCGACGAGTGTCCGAACTGCAAAGATATTGCCACCGGGCAGTTTTTGGATTTGGTGGAAATAGACGCAGCCACGAACACGCAGGTGGATAAGATGCGCGACCTCATCGAGCGCATCAATTTTTCGCCCGCGCGCGGCAAGAAAAAAGTTTACATCATTGACGAAGTTCATATGCTTTCCAAGGGGGCTTTTAATGCGCTCTTGAAAACTTTGGAAGAGCCGCCGGCGCACGTGCTTTTTATTTTGGCAACCACCGAAATTCACAAGATCCCGGCTACGATTATTTCGCGCTGCCAGCGTTTTGACTTCCGCCATTTGCGGGTGGAGGAAATAAAAGAGCGTCTCGCGCTCATTGCCAAGAGCGAGCAAGTGGACGTGGAGGACGGCGTTCTGGAATATGTCGCTATCACTTCCGGCGGCGGAATGCGCGACAGTGAGAGCCTTTTCGGGCAAATCATCTCGTTGCAGGATGACAAGAAAATCACGCTTCAAGAAGTGCAGGACATTCTCTCTCTGCCGGGCGCAATGCTTTCTGTCGACATCGTCAAATCCATTCTCGACCGGCAATATGGCGAGGCGATTTTGCGCATTGGCAAGATTTCCGAGGACGGTTGCGACTTGGCGGAACTTAACAAGGGAATCGTGGAATATCTGCGCAAGCTGCTTCTTATCAAAATGAGTCCGAGCTCCAAAGACAGCTTTTCTTCACAGATGACTCGGGAGCAGTTGGACGAATTGGAAAAAGTCGCGTCTGGCGCGCATCTCGGTCAAATTTTCAAAATAATCGGCGCTTTTATGAAAAGCCAGAATGCCATCAAGGGTGCGGTGCTGCCCCAGCTTCCCATGGAGCTGGCCATTGCGGAAATAAAAATTTCCGAGGAGGGGGATTTGACAGCGGGTGCAAAAGCGGACTATAATGGCAAAGTCAGTGTTTCGGAGAAAAAGAAAGATCCGGAGAAAATCGCCGAAGAAGCCAAGCCCGCAGAAAAGAAAGCGGAAATAGAAATCAAGTCTGAGATCGAAGAGTCTCGGGAAAAAATGACGGAAGAAAAAGCGGCAAAGTCGGAAGTATCGGCGGTTGAACCGGAAGAAATTTTCGAGGAGAAGACCGAGGAGACAAATTCGTCGGAAGACGCGGCGTTGTTTGAAAAAGTGAAAGACGACTGGTCCGACATTGTGGCGGACGTGCGCAAAAACAACGGTTCATTGGTGGCATGTCTCAAGACTTGCCAGCCCATCATGGCGGAAGGCGGAGAAATCTTGGTCGCCTGTCAGTATTCTTTTTATAAAACCAAATTGCAGAAACCGGAAAATCGCGTGGCGGTGGAGCAGGTAGCATCGGAGACGGTAGAAGCACAAGTGCGATTGAAATTTATCACCAAAGAAGAAGCGGCGGAACGAGGTTTCGAGATGGAGGAAATTCACGTCGAAGAAAAGCAAGCGGAAGATTTGATAAACAGCGCCTTGGATATGTTCGGCGGGGAGGTAGTGGCATAATTCGATTTAATGCGCGAAGCGGTATGACGGTTACGGAGTAGCATGGCTTCAGCCTGCGTCGCTGTCCCACGCGGGAAAAAACATATGTATCGATTTTGCGGCTTGGGATAGTAGCGCAGGCTGAAGCCTGCTACTCCGAGTAAAACGCTATCTTGGAGACTGTTATTTTGTGCTTCCCTTCGCTCCAAGAGAGATTCGTGTGAGAATTTATTTCATCCCGTATTCATTCGGGAATCTATCAGGAATGTTAAAAATTTTTATAAAACACCTTAGATTCCCAAACGAGTTCGGGATGAACTCGACCGATAACGATGAAATTTTGTGTCATGCGAATCGTTATAAGTCATTGGTTTCAAGCTAATTTTTTTCGGGGATCGTCTAATGGTAGGACGACAGGTTTTGGTCCTGTTAATCGGGGTTCGAATCCCTGTCCCCGAGCAGTCAATTCTTGTGAAAGCGACCGACCTGCATCCGCTTAAACAAGCCAAAAAACACCAGTGCTAAATCTGGTGTTTTTTGTGACAGAGTGGGTATTGAACTGGACGGGGGTATTTCTGTGCAACCGACCCGTGTGGCGTCGTTAATTATGCCAAATTAACTTAATCCGTACCACAATCTCCCTATAAAGTATTTGGATTTTCTCCCTCGCCCATTGAGAGGGGGTCGGGGTGAGGGGGAATAAATGTAAAATCATTATGTAACGGATTAAGTTAATTCGGTATTAAAGCTATAAATCGACATATCGGGGGAAATATTGAAGTTTAAAAATATTTCGGGATGTGCTTTTCTATACTTTTCAAGTATTCCTTAATCGTTTTTAATGTCGGTTTTTCGACATTGGTGCAATAATAGTGGCAGCGCAAGATTTTCTTTTGAAAATTTACTGATTTGTATACATTCTGGAAATATTCTTCGAGCGCAATTTCCATGGGTAGCAAAACACTCAACAAAACATATTGTTGTTTATTTTTTTTCTTTGGGCATAAATTTTTAAAAATTATTATTTTTATTTTTTCTTATTTTCCGCAGCACTTCTTATACTTCAATCCGCTTCCACATGGACACGGATCGTTGCGGCCGATTTTCTGCGATTTTTCCGGTTCGTAGTCTTCATAGTCGTCATCTTCTTCGGATTTGGTAAATCTATTCTCACAAGCTTTGTAATGCTCTTTCCATTCACCCCTGCTTTCGCAATAAGGCATGGACGATTCGGAATATTCGTTAGTTCCTCTTTCTATTTGTTCAATAGCTCCTTTCAGTTCTCTTTCAGTAAAGATATCGATATTTTTGCTATTAAGCAGTTCTTTTATAACCGGGACGGCTTCCTTGATTTGCAGATCGCCCATATGCATGACATAAGGATCCAGCCAATACAGGTTGGGATTTTTTAAGGTTTTTAAAAACCAATCTTTGTATTTTTCTACATTGGCAAAATAAAAAGCATCGAACAGGAATAAATAAGGAAATTTTGATTGTTCGGAAATCATCCTGTCAATAGCTCTTATCACTTTTTCCATCACCATATCCGGATATTTTTGAGTAAGTTTGCCAAGCAGATACTCGCCTTGTTCATTAAGGAAATCCCAATCGTCGCCAGTGGTGGTGAATAAGTTGATGATCGGATCAATAAGATCCTCATGCAAATGCGCTTCGGCAACAATTGCATACCATAAAGGCGCGTCTGCGGAAAACGAAGCGTCTTCATCGTAAGCGTGATTCAGCATATAAACAATTTTTGCTGTCATTTCTTTTGATGCGGGCATTTCTCGCAATTTTTCTATTGCTTCAAACGGAATTCCGCAAAATTCATTATCCAGTATCAAGAATAACATTTCCGTCAATTCTTTTTCCAATTTTTCTGTTTGGCATTTCAGGTGTTTGCGTTTTTTCTCTAAATCATCATTTTCTGCGCGCAACTTCGCTATTTCTTTTTCAGGTTCGTTTTTTATTTTTCGCAAAATATTCATATATTTGAAATTATAATTATCGTTTTGTAATATTTTCCAAATACTCAGAGAGTGAATCTGTTACCTTTTTGTATATTTTGTTGCCCTGCCAAGTCCCACTCTTTCGATCCATTTTAATCGCAACAATTTATCCAGTACTTGATTAATAGTAGGTCGGGGAACATTGCTAGCCTTGGCAATTTCAAGAGGAGAAACCGCTTCTTCTCGGGATGAAATATATTCCCAGACCTTGTTTTGTTGTGGTGATAATAAGCGATGAACTTCTTCATGAGAAATTAGATTAACCGCCCGCTGGGATTGTTCAAGAATAATCTTCAGAAAAAATGTCAGCCATGGAGATAGATCTTCTGATTCGATTCGAAAAGTTTTCTGGCTTTTACGAAGAGCAACATAGTATTCCGGCTTATTATCTTCAATTAATTTCTCCTGTGAAACATAAGGCATATATTCATAACCTTGCTGCAGAAGCAGGAGATTGGAAAGTACGCGCGATAGTCTGCCGTTGCCATCGATAAACGGGTGGATGTGTAAAAATTCAACTACAAAATTTCCGATGACAATTAGTGGATGAATTTCTTTTTCTAAAAGTGCGTTTTGTGTCCATTCAACCAGTTCCTGCATTTCTTTGGGTGTGAGCCACGGAGAAGTAGTATCGAATAATATCTCTACCGGTTCGCCAGTCGGTGAAATCATCGCTACTTTATTTTCTGATTTTTTATACTCTCCGCGATGCGATTCATCTTTATCGGAATACTTTAAAAGTTCCTTATGAAAAAACTTGATAGTGCTTTCGGCGAAGGGGATCGACTTGTAAGTTTCGAAAACATTATTAAGCAGTTCAAAATATCCTTGCGCTTCCTGTTTGTCGCGGTCTTTAAATTTTTGCATACTTAATCCTCGCATCAGTCTTTCCACATCTTCGTCAGATAACTCCGATCCTTCAATACGGGTTGATGCACCCGTGGAAGTAATCAATATTGATTTCCTAAGCTTGCCCAGCGTTTGCTGGTCAAGCTGCGCGCCGGACACCCATTTGCTTTTTAGCAAATCTATCTTGTCAGTAAGCTCGTTGATATTACTTGGCAAGGCATCTATTCTTTTATTAAATTTATTGTACATAATCTTATGTTAGTGATATATAAGATTATATATGATTACATAAAGAAAGGCAAGAGATAGAAGATCGGGTTCTGTTTTTAAGTTGGACTGGTACTGCATAAATATCCAACTTCCTTTTAGAGATACACAAAATATGGCTTATATAAGGTATTATTAAGAGTCAAAATCAAGACGGGGATATTCTTGTGCAACCGACCCGTTCGAGTCGCATTGTCAAAACAGATAAACAGTCGCTTATTTGAGCGATTATTTTTTTATAACCCGATAGAGGCTTGAACCTTGTCGACTTATATCTGTCCAAGGCAGGTGTTTTTTGCTATAGTAATTATGTCCATATTATTTTTGAGTTTATTTAAGTATCTGTCAGGCCATAATATACCATCATGGGATTCAAGTATACTGAAATCGGAGTCTGCGGTCTTTCTTGCCGCCTTTGCCCGAGCCATAATATGAAAACGAAAAGCCGTTGCCCGGGCTGCAAGACAAAATGGCGGCTTGGAGCTGCCTGTCCCATTTTGCGTTGTGCCGTAAAGAGAAATGTGGAATTTTGCGGCGATTGCGAAGAGGGTGAAACGTGCGAGAAATGGAAAAGACATCGGGAGATGGGAAGGAAATACGATTCTTTCAAATGTTATCAGAAGATTGAAGATGATATTGCGTTCATCCGAAAGCGTGGCTTGGCTGAGTTCAGAGAATCGCAAAAAGCGAGAGAAAAGCTCCTCCGGAAAATGCTTGGTGAGTTCAACGAAGGTCGCTCGAAAAGTTATTATTGTCTCGTCGCCACGATACTGGAAACGAGGGAGATTGAAAAAGCCCTGAGGGAAGCGAAAAGCAAATCCAGAGGCTTGGATATGAAAGAGAAGGCAAAGCTGCTTCGTTCTATCTTCGATGGAATCGCTCAAGAGAAGGGTTATCGCCTGAAATTAAGGCGGAGGGAATAGATAAGGAAACCGTTTGTCATGATAAGCGTCTGATAATAGAATTGTTCCAACATCGTACCGGGCCTCAAGCAAGCGAAGAAGAAAGTTGGCGTTTTATTGTTTATTATGATATAATAAAATAAATCGTTATAGATGATAATACAAACGAAATGAACCAAAGAGCAAAAGTTTTGGGGCGGTTTCTATTTATTTGAAGATAATAAATATTATGTTAGACCAAGAGTTGATTAAGCGATTTTTGAAATTGAATCGGAGACAGATAATAGTTACGTTACTGCTTTTTACCCCTGTTGTTTTACAAATATTGAAGATATCCTTGCCGGAACAGTTTGTTTTTATTAATACATATATCTTGTCCGGCGGTTTTTTAATGATTCCGATGCTCTTTATTTACGTGTCCATCTTTGGCATACCCTTTGCCAGCCCTACCGATCTTCCTGGCTGGTATTTGTCCGCGGCTGCTCTTGTCGCTCTTTTGGCCACCCCTCTTTTCTGGTATGTTGTCGTTCGCGCGGTGATTTCTTTCTGGGACAATATCTCTGCCAAGCTTAGCGGCAGGATTAAGCTTTGCCTGATTGTGATTTTAATCATCTTGTTTTATCCTTTTGTTTATGAGAATATAATCCTTCCGGGCGTAATATCCCGCGGATTTTCGGTTGAGGCAATCACTCCTCCGGAAATAAGCATAGATAATGATAAAAAGAGATTTTACGATGAAAATGGATCGTTTGAAAAATATGTTGTACGGGATTATTTGATCCGCAATGATTCTAACTTCGAAACGACACACGAAGTGCCCAGATCCGCTTTTGCCATGTGTCTGTACAACACCCAAAGCGGCGCGATTATCAACTATACGGGGTACTTTGCAGATGAGAATGGGCATGGTTTTGTTTCGGGGCCCAACTGGAACAAGATAGTCCTTGCACCGAAAAGTGAGGTTAGATTTTACTTGTTAGGGGACATGGAGTTGTCGGATGATTTTGATGAAATCTTGCTTTCTGACAGTATTGTGTGGGGGGTAAATAAGTATGATTGTTCCAAGCTGACCAAAAAGGAAATAGCCGGCGCAGAGACAATCGAAATATTAAAATAGCAAAATTGCTCCAACATCGTCCCATACCCCGAGCTAGGGTTTTAAACAGTCTGAAAGGGCTGTTTTGTTTGTGGCGGTTGTTATTAGATGATACAATAAAACTATCAAAATAAAGTTGCAAAACTATGAAAGAAATTACGCTTCATGATCAGTGGCTTGTTAAAGCGCCCATTGAAGATGTGTTTAGGATGATGACAGACTTCGAGAAGTTTCCGGAGCATTTCCCGAAGGTTGCCGAATCGATACAGGTGAAGAAACGGGAAGGAAATTATTTGGAAATGGATGCGATTGTCAGATCGTTCGGCAAACAATTTCCCGTACGAATGAAAACCCGCATTCTCCCGGGAGAAGGCTTTGTTTCAGACAATGACAGTTTCGTATTCGGGACTTCCGGACATGAAGAGATGCTGCTTTCCAAATCCCCCGAAGGAACCTTGGTTGATTACACCTACCACGTCTCAATTCATAAGGCATGGCTGCGCGCAGTTGCAACGCCGCTTATCCGCTGGTATTCAATGAAGTACTGGGAAAAAGCAGTTATAAGCGAATTGAGGAAGGCGCTCGAGAAGTAGCGGTTCCAACGCATTACACTACGTTGCCGGCATTTTATTCACAACGGGTGTTATCGACTTTTCCAGTAAGTGCTAAAAGCTGCTGCGCGATACAGGTTTATCCTATAGGGCTGGATCGGAACGGGATTTTATTTTTTCTTGGAAAAAGAGGAGAGAAGTATTTTTTTACGGAAGTGAATCTTAATAAGTATTTATAATTATACCAGGTGAAGGTCAAAATTGTTCCGACAATATCCTCTTGCTCCCGAGTAAAGAAAATTTTACCTTTTTGAGTGGTTATTTTTGTGTGCCATTTCTGTAAACATCCATAACTTTGGAGCCGGTTGGACAACGAATTGCGGCTGTGCTTAAATATAATCAGGCTTAATAAATATAAATAAGGTTATGCGGAAAAAACAAATGATTGGATATAGGGTGCTTTTTGTTGTGGCCTGCATCTTCGGTTATTTGATTTACAGTCAAGGAAGAATATCCGATCAGGCGGTTTTTCCGGAAGAAAACAATGCTATTCGTGAAAATGAAATTCCGGCTCAAAATATTGTTGGTAATGACAAAGACGAGCATGGCTGTATCGGCTCGGCCGGATATACGTGGTGCGAAGCAAAAAAGAAATGTATAAGATCGTGGGAAGAAAAATGTGAAGCGGATGACGGTAATATTCCGAATGATGATGCTTCAGAAACTGCGCCGAATGACATTTTGCAAAATCAGAGATTGCAGGAGGATGCAACCAAGCGGTAAGAATATGGAAATTAAGTTGGATAACGGCAGATCTGTGTCTTTCGAAAGCGACATCAAAAAAGGGATTGGAAGTTGATGCTCGGCTTTAAGATTTATAAAATTAAAACTATCGGAGAAATCCGATATTTTAATTTCCGTAGATTCGATACCTATGCGGGCATCAGAACCGAATCGACAACGTGAATGGCTCCATTCGTTTTTGCGGGAGCGGATTTAAGTCTGCTCTTTTTGGCTTGGATTCTATAACAAATTTTACTATTCGCCGGCAATCGTATAAAATAAAAGTAAGGGGCGCGTCAATCTGCAAGGTTGCCTTTTGCAAAGAAGCGATATGCGCGTCTCGGGTTTCAGAATAAATGTTATTTTATTCAAACAGGGATTACGCTTTCGGCTTGCAGCTGTGATGCGGCAATAGCATTAAGCGCTTGAATCTAACATTCATTAAAATCAAACATATGAAAATCGAAGTATTGGGTTCGGGATGTTCCGCCTGCCACAAACTGTTTGAGTTGACCAAGAAGGCGGTTGCGGATTTGGGGCTTAAGGATGAAGTGGAATATGTCACCGACATTCGGAAAATCATCGAGATGGGAGTTATGCAGATTCCCGTTCTGGCGATAGACGGCAAGCCGGTTATGACGGGAGCAACGAATGATATTGAAAAAGTTAAAAGCTTTCTTATCGACTGCGACAATATCGAAAAGCCGGAGACAAAAGGGGAGTCGGGTTGTACGTGCGGAGGAAGCTGCTAACTAACACTCACCAAAAATTATGGATATTTTTTACCCGATACAGATGTTTGCCAATGCGATTTCCGGATGGACAGGGCTGGCACCGGAATCATATTTGGGAAGCGCAGTCAATTTTTTTGTTTACGATACGATCAAAATCGGTCTTTTGCTGGTGGTCGTGAACTATATAATGGCCATAACCAGATATTATTTTCCCCTGGAGAAAGCCAGAAAAATTCTGACCAAGAAACGTTGGCTCGGACTCAACTATCTGATGGCTGCTTTGTTGGGCGTTGTCACGCCTTTCTGTTCCTGCTCGTCAATCCCGCTGTTTATCGGATTTCTGGGCGCGGGGATACCGTTGGGCGTCACTTTTGCATTTCTGATCAGCTCTCCGCTTATCAACGAATCGTCCCTGTATCTTTTTCCGACCTTGTTCGGCTGGAAAGTCACAATTCTCTACAATCTGTTCGGATTGGCGATCGCGGTCTGCGGGGGAATGCTGATCCAAAAAATGCATCTTGAAAAATATGTCATACCGGAACTTCTGAAATTCAAATCGCGCGTCGAGGTGGAGGCGGAAAACGGAGGCAATAAACTTAAATTTAGGCAGCTTGTCTCGTATTTTTGGAAAGACGGAACGAGCATCACCAAGCAGATTTTCCCCTATGTGGTTTTGGGCGTCGGAGTCGGAGCAATAATCCACGGGTTTGTGCCCGGCAGCTTGGTTGAACATTACCTTTCCGCCAAGTCGTGGTGGACGGTCCCCGCAGCTGTCCTTTTGGGGGCGCCGCTTTATGCCAACTCGGTCAGCGTTATTCCGATTATGGAGGCTCTGATCGAAAAAGGCGCACCGCTTGGCACCGTGCTGGCTTTTATGACTGCCGTTGTGACTCTTTCGGTTCCCGAAGCTTTGATTCTCAAAAAAGTTATGCGCTGGCAACTGCTGGCCGTATTTTTCGGCATTACCATCATCGGCATTATAATTATGGGATATTTATTCAATAGCATCCCAAGCCTTGTACCAAACGGAGTAGTATGGCTTTAGCCTGTGCGGTTGTCCAATACGGGAAAATGCGGTGTGTGTGGAATACGTTTACGGCTTGGGATAGCGGCGCAGGCTAAAGCCATGCTACTCCGAGATATTTAATCTTTAATTGCGTATGAAAATGAAAAATATTTTCAAAATGATTTTTGCCGTCGTTGTTTGCGAACTTGCCGGCGTTGTCGGCTCGGTATTTACGGTGCCGTCAATTGCTGCCTGGTACGCCAATCTTGCCAAGCCGAACTTTGCGCCACCCAGTTGGATATTCGCTCCGGTTTGGACAACGCTCTTTGCTCTGATGGGCGTTTCTGCATTTCTCATTTGGAAAAGGGGATTGGAAGGAAAGGGCGTAAAGATCGCCCTTGGCATATTCATCGGTCAGCTCGTTTTGAATGTCCTGTGGTCAATCATCTTTTTTGGTCTGCGCAATCCCTTTGGCGCATTTGTCGAAATCATTTTTCTGTGGCTTGCAATCCTTGCAACCATCTCCGCGTTTTCAAAAATTTCCAAACTCGCAGCATGGCTTCTCGTTCCTTATATTCTCTGGGTGAGCTTTGCCGCATATCTCAATTTTGCCGTTTGGAATTTGAATATGTGAAAGGAGAAAATTATAATGGTGAATTTTTCATCTGATTTACCTGGTGATTTGTCTTTCCAAAAAAGAAAAAGACATATTTCTATATCTTTTTCTTGCTCTGCGGAGAGGACGAGATTTACCTTCCGGGTATAAACTTCTCGTCTCGCGTGATTATCCATTTATCACACTGGATGGGAAAATATATATTGCATACAATGTTTTCTTTGGCGGTGTAATCGAGTTAAGCACCCGTAACTTGCAGTCAATATAAGGCTTTTTAGAGAACTTGATTAAAAAAGATTTGAGGTAGTCGGGTCGCTCCGATACTTTATGCTCTTGCTTATTAATAATTCTGTCTAATTTTACAAACAGTCTGGTTGCACGATACCAACTTGCTTGTCTTGGCGGGCCACTCAGGTTAAGCCCCTGTGATATACAAGCAGCATAAGGTTTTTGGGGCGCTCAAAAAAGAGACGAACTAGAGGCACTTGGGTTGGGCAATTATTTCATGATAAATCTTGTACCCATTCTTTTGTCTGCGGTTTCCAGTGATACTGAATAAAAACATCTGTATTATTGAAAGGAGGTAGTTGTATAACTTCCCCATCCATTTCAAAATGCATGTTTGGAAAAACTTCTTGAACATAATAGTGTCGAAAATTTATTTCACAGTTCTTTGTTTCGCCATCAATTAAACAAGAAACGTTTCTAATGCCTGGCTTCTGTTCTGCAACTGCAGTAAAAAATAATGAGTCATCTTCTTTTAGAAGATTTACTAATAATCTACATCCTTTGTTATGAAGCATCCCACCACAAGATATATGGTTAATTTTGGGATCCTTCTCATTTTCAATTAGTTTTATATCAGAAAGGGCCTGAAGGTCTATTACAATGTTTTTAGCAGACTTTTTTCCTGTATTTTTAACAGAAAAAGAATACTCAGTGCAATTATCACAAGGGATTCGTTCAATCGGTGTCGCAACCTCGCCGTAGGATTTATTAAGACCCTTGTCGCCTGTTTGCGCAGCTAGAAGTGTCGATCTTCCTGATCGCGTTCCAAAGAGAAGTTTGAAATTTTCTAAATGCCCCCCATTTTTTATATTTTCAACTTCTGTGACGTTAAATATTAAATGCGGTTTCTTACTAATTCGTTCCTGTATCCAGTTGAAAAAGGGGGTGAGAATAAAATGTGTTAAAGCGACAGATATAAAAAATATCCCAAAGGCATTTATGAAAGGATGAGAAAAGGCAAAACATTCGTATGTACTCATAATGTCTTGAATCATATAGGTCTTGTCCGATACTAAATTGTCTTGGCGGAGAGGGCGAGATTTACCCTCAGGGCATAAACTTCTCATCTCGCGTGCCTGATAATTTCTTTTTTTCCAAAACAGAAAGAGACGCGCTTCTGCATTTTTTTCTTGTATGCGGGCATCCTCGGGCTGGAACCGTGATTTCTGCAATCCCAGTAAGGCTTTTCAGTAGTTTTCTAAGGTTTTAAAAAATAAGATCCTCGTGCACCGTGTCTTTTTCAAAAAAGTGACAAAAGTGACATGATTCTAGGAGTAAATATTACATTAACATGTAACATTCCTTTTAAATTTTTCCTAAAATAGTTTCAAATTTATTTAAAATTTTAATAAACTCATCATTATACTTAGCTTGTAATATTTTACTATCAGCAAAATTGCTATAATCTAATACGTTTATTTTTTCATCCGCTTCATATTTTTTTGCCTGATATTCTTCATCTTTAAGAGTTGCGGTTAATAAAACTTGTTTATTTAAACTTTTGTAAATGTCCAGCATTTTCTCCTCTTTTGATGAAGCGATTTCACCATCTCTAAAAGAATCAACAATAATTGGAAAGCCGTGATTCATTTCTTTGCTAAGAGAAACTATTTTAGTAAAATAAAACTCTTGGTTTTCACTACCTGAATATGTTTCCGTACCCTTTGTAAATATATCACTAAAAACTAAAACGCCGTTTTCATCAATTTCATTATAAATACTATTCATACTAGCAATGACATTTCGCATAAAAATTTTCTGTTGTTCAGCTTTTTCTATTTGCTCTTCATTTTTCTTTTTTAATTCCTCCAATATTCCTTCAATTTTTTTATTGGCTTCCCAAATTTCTTGTTCTATTTGCTTGTCGTTAATGATCTCCTCTCCAAAAATCATGTAGTCTCTATAATCAGGAGGAGTCTCCACAATCTCTTTGTTAAGCTGCTCCTGCTCGGAATTGATCTTGCTAGCTAGCTCTTCAATAATTTCTTCTTTAATCTTAATATCTTCTTTTATTGAGTCTATAATCCTTTTCTTTACGTGCATATTGCTGATTTCAAAATTATATTCAGAGTTAGCACTAGCAAATATTATCTTATCGCTTCCGCAATTTGCGCATTTAATTTTTCCTGTATCTATAACTCTATTCAATGAATTAAGTTCAAGTAACAAACTCTCCAATTTTATCTTTCGATTATTTTCCCTTGTCTGTTCAGTTCTGTATTTTGCAATATCGCTATTTATTGATTCCATAATCCCTTTCCTTTTTTCATATTCCTCCCTGTTTATATTCTTTGATGAATACTCTGCGATTTTAGGATTAGCTTTTATGGTTTGTAGCTTCTTTTTTAAAGATCTTATCTTGCTCTCTATTTCAATCTTCTCTTCTTTTAAGTTTCGTTCTTTAAATTTATCTAAAACAACATTATCTATATCCATCATGGAATATAGCATATTTTTGAAATCATCTTTATCATACTGAGCTGCGGATATTAATTTTGATGTATTTCTTTTGTCTTGACCAAGAAAAAATAATTCATAAAGCAATGAAGGGGCAACGATCCTTTCATCACCGTCTTTGGAAATCATTGGAAGCTGATAAATTTCTTTATCAAAGAAATGTTTAAATTCACTAATGCTGTTGCATAATTGATATGTATTCTCACCTTTTACAATAATAGAATTCTTCTTTCTTAAAAATTCGTACTCTTTCTTGTTTATTTCAATCTTTATATAAAAATAATATTCTCTATAATTAAAACTTTCAGGAAATATCGGATCTTTCCCAATTGCGTACATAGCACCCTGCATTAACAGTGTCTTGCCCTTATTATTATCATTACTAAATATTATATTCACCCCATCCTTTAATCTATCCTCAATAAATGCTTCCTTCAAATTACCTATAGCGATTTTTTTAATTCGCATATATGTGGTCTTTAATTATTGAAATTATAAATAACAAACTTATACGATCAAGATGTCTTGATTTTATATTAATGTTTCTTTCCAATTCGCTATGCACTTTATAAATATCAGCTTTGGGATCAATATCGAATTGATTAATAACAAATTCAAGAACTTTCCAAAATTCTGGATTTGAATTCTTGTTAAAAAAAGCTCTTGCCAGATTTGCTTTGCAATCCTGTATTAAATCTTTTGTTGCTTCTGTGTCCAAGTCATCTGTTTCATTTTTGAAAGATATGGGAATTGATTTGTATTCGAAAACATCACATCCAAGTATTCTATTAATAATTAAGGTGTAAATTTCTTTTTTGAATAAATGTCTGTTAAACTTTAAAACATCTTCAATTTTTTCAATTTGTTCATTCTCTATGCAACTATTTTTCTTGGACGATTGAACATTTCTTATTTCTTCAAAAATATTTTGATAAAAATCATTATCTCTGATTTTTCTGTCTTTAAATTTAGTTATTCTTTTTATATAGTCGCTTATATCTTTACTATCTTGAACAAAAATAATTTTTTTAAAAAAAGATTCGACATCTTTTTTATTAACTCTTCCAATATTGTTTTTAACCTTATCAATGAGACCATCTTTTATTTTTAACTTTGTCTCTTCCTGAAAATTATCTATTCCAAACTCATCCAGACTTTCTTGAATTAAATATTCTTTATTCAATTTTGGGACAAATAATATAAGGCAGCAAAAACTAAATCCTGATATATGGTTTTTGTATAAAGTAAATAAAAATTCTCCAATCTGTTTTGGATAAAATTTTGAATAGTTTTTAGATTGGATGTCCCATAACTTGTTATAACTTTTATCTATGCCTGTAACATCGTTAAAACAATCAATTGTAAATAAATCGACCTGATCACGATCTTTTCTAAAGCCGACGAGATATAATAACGATTTTGTTTCGAATTCAGTTGCCTTTTTGTTATTTCTCTCGGTATTGGTAAAAGTATATATACTCATTAAATAAATCTATAAAAAATACGGTTTAAACTTAGCATATTTTAGCTAAAGACAATTGTACCTAGCCAATTAGTAGGCAATAACATTATTTTATTTCTATTCGAAAGCTGCTTTTTATTGTTCTTTGGGGTCATACGCAATATATGGTTCTAGCCTAAAATGATATATAATGAGAATTGTTAATCCTTTAACTGTTCTCATCATATGGAAATCCAACAGAAGATATTGGAACTTATCTTTCCCCAAGGTG
>Ga0172378_10001800_pt1 | contig 19859 bp, 11 predicted proteins | sample GrowelOW332metaG_FD_119755 | JGI IMG/M metagenome (GOLD analysis project Ga0172378, IMG submission 119755) | Groundwater microbial communities from an aquifer near a municipal landfill in Southern Ontario, Canada - Pumphouse #3_1 metaG | ecosystem: Environmental > Aquatic > Deep subsurface >... | reverse complement strand
CTTATGATTTCCGGGCCCTCACTATCGAGATTCCAGAATCTTCGGAAGAAGTCATTTCTTATTCACTCTCTTTCCTTTTCGAAGATACCCAGACTGTAGCCACAACCAAAGTCTCATATTCTGACTTTGGAACTACTGATTTAAGGAAGGTTGCTGATTTCGAAGATAGTCTTTGGACTTTAGGCATCTAGTCAGGAGAAAAAACATGAAACACAATAATATCAATAAAATATTCCTTCTTACTTCTATTCTTGCCTTAACTGGATGTTCTTCAGCAATTTCATCAGAGGCTGGACAGCTCAATGCCACTGGTGAAGCCACCATCACTGCTAGCCAGATTCTTGCTCTCCTTAATGGAGATGTCACCGTAAAGGGCCAAGCTACCGAGAGAACTGACTATCCCGAAGATTACTCATTCCTCAGTTCCACAACCACTTACACCATTAACCGTGATTATGCAACTTTGACTAATTCCAATGGACGTAAAGTCAAAATGGTCAAAGAACTTGATACCGGAGAAATCTTCTTTGAAGATTCTTCCGGTATTCTGAAAAAAGAATACCTCACCACCACAAACACCGTTTCCTCCTATGCCGTTCAGAGTCTTTTCTCTGATCAGCTCTTCTCTGAAGTTTACTCCAATCCCTGGGATTACATTGATTCCGATGATATTTTCGAAGATTATTCCTTGTCGACTGTCAAAGCCTGCTTAGTCTTAGAAGACTATTTTGGTGTCAGCCGCAATGTCGAATCAGCAAAATTTGTCATTGAGAACAATCAGGTAACTGGTTTGGATTTTGTCGTTTCCGACCGTCCAGATGGTGCAACCGATTCTAGCGGAAACATCATTTCTATTCCTAGCATCATGGAAGCTGATCTGAATTTTGATTTTGGATAAACCGAATGCAAGTTCTTAACTCCATCCACAATCTCCAATACTGCTTTAGAGAATGCTTTAACTACAATGGGTGACAACTACACAATAGTTATAAACTCACGTGACTTCTCTTCACAATCTGTTATCTATGTTACTGAAGATGATATCTACTATCACGCTAATGGTCTGACTATCGGTGTTTCCGATGGCGATATCTATTTCAAGAAGTCCGGCACTAGGTTCCGCCAATATGACTATTCAGCTACATTGAATACTTGGGTTACCGGTTCAACCATTCAGTTAACCGACATTCTTCCGGATTTTGCCTCCGTTTCATCTGCTATCTATAATCAGATTGATGATAATTCCTATGACCTTATCAGTGATTCTGTCTAATATGGATCATGTGATTTGATTTACAGTGATTTTTCTTTATCAGATTATGAAGGTATGAAGTCAACTATCAAACTTAATTCTGATGGCAAAATCGGCTACATTACTGCCACTTCCAATGTTTCGCTTTCTTCAGTGACTGTTAATGAATATTTCACTGAATATGGCTCAACAACGATTCCTGCTTGGCTTGATGCAAGTGCCATTTAACAAGGAGAATAATCATGAATTTCAAGAAAAATAAAGTTTTATTCCTCATCCTCCCTTTGATTCTCGGATCTTGTTCCGCAACCTCAGCTTCCACTTCCGATACTGCTAGTGATTCCACCTCCGTTTCAGTCTCAGAATCAACTTCGGTTGAACCCTCTGTTTCAGCTGATACCTCCGCTTCCACCTCTACTACCCCAGTTGATAACAGAATCACTAAAGCTATCCAGTCTTTGAAGAACACCAGCCATACTGTTGAAACTGACAGCACAGTCAGAGTTTACCGTACTGCCGATGATGAAGATGATGTTGAAGTCAAATATGATTACTTCTTCACTTTTGCCTATGGCGAAGAAAGAGCCTATGCTACTACCGGGCACAAAGAATCCTGCAGTTTAGATAAAACTACCCACAATCCTATCGATATCTCAATTAATCAAGCAGATTTAGACTATTACCGTTATTTCCGTGAACCCGATACCGGTATTGCTTTAACCGAACAAATCAGCTATTCCAATGAATATGAGCAGCTGATTGCCAGTGACTATGACGATAACACTGGTGTTTACACACCAATCATCTTTGATTCCGAATTCAGAAATCCTTGGGATTTCATTCCTGAAAGTGCTCTGTATTTCGATACCGAAGATGTTCTTCATCTTGACACTTCCAAAGCTGAGTTCTTAGTCAATTGCTATCAGGCAGCCGCCCTTAACTTCATCACTGATGCCTATATCAACCTGAATGAGGATGGCACTATCAAGGGTGTTGATATCATCATGAATGATGAGGGCGATGGAACCAGATGGACCAGAGAGGCCCAGTACAGCATCAGTTACACCAATCTAAAGACAGCAAAGGTTGAACATCTCCATGCTTTTGAGCACAGCAATCCAGAATTGGCCACTGCTCTCAATTGCCTGAAAGACAAAACAAACTTCACTTATTCTAAGACTTTCCTCGGAGACACTTCCTCAGAAGATACCGAAACCATTGGTTACTTCACTGAAGATTTAGTCTTCTTCCATCAATATACTCAGGGTGAAGATAGACTTCAGCCAGTCTTAAACGAAAGTGGAAATGAAAGTGACTTCAAACTGATCAAGACTGAAGAAGGCTACTATTCCTATGAATGGATTGCTGCTAATGGCGTTGACTTCAAGTGGACACCAGTCTATGTCAATGATACTTCCGTCTTAATCAAAGATACTTTTGAAGATATCGGACCTACTTTCTATAATGTTTCACCTGAACTCTTCCAAAAGACAGGTGATTATACTTATGAAATTGAATCTGTTGTTCTCTCTAATGCCGGCTCTTATTTCGATAATGGATTTGATAAAGCTAATTCTGCTGTCCTTGAAGGTTCTACCAACAAGCTTACCATCACTTTGAATCCCGATGGCACAATCAACAATATCCTTACCGGTTTCACCAGTCTCGGTGTCCAGCAGGATATCAAATACGAAGTCTGCAATATCGGAACCACTGTCATTCCTAAGTGCATCACTACTGAATAATCAAAAAAGTGAGGCTCGCCTGAGCCTCACTTTTCTTTTTAGTTTCTTTTCTCAGCCTCATCAAAGCGAGCATAAAGATCTTCAATTTTCAGATTCTTCTTTTCATCCTGCCCAATATCGGCAATTATTCGGCCTTCGGAAATCATAATCAGACGGTTACCATAATTAATAGCATCCCTCATATTATGGGTAATCATCATAGCCGTAAGCTTTTTTTCTTCAATCAGATTCTGAGTAAGAGCTAAAATATTCTTACTGGTTTTCGGATCAAGAGCGGCTGTATGCTCATCCAGCAATAAAAGTTTCGGCTTGGTCATGGTGGCCATAAGAAGAGTTATTGACTGTCTTTGTCCACCCGACAGTGAAGACATTTTGTCATTCATTCTTTTCTCTAAACCTAGATTCAAAGCAGCAAGCCTTTCACGGCATTCTTTCAGCAGCGAAGTATTCAGTGCCCACTTAAGGCCTCTTTTTTCACCTCTCTGCATGGCTAAGGCCATGTTTTCAATGATGGAAATCTCGCCAATAGTCCCAACATTAGGATCCTGAAATACTCTTCCAATCCATTTTGCACGCTGATATTCTTTAAGATTTGTCACCTCAAGACCGTCAAAAAGAACATCGCCATTGGTTGGAGCTAATGAACCGGCAATCGTGTTCAGAAGAGTGGATTTTCCAGAGCCATTAGTTCCGATAACGGTAACGAAATCATTATCATTGATTTTCAAATTAATATCTTTAAGCACATAGTTAACCGGCTGGCTGGGGTTAGACGTGATAAAGTTCTTATCCAAATGTTTTAATTCAATCATACGGTCACCTCCCCCTTTTCAGTGTCACTTTTGAATTTCTTTTTAAGTTTCATATCACTGAATTTCTTTTTGACCTGTCCGATTATCACAACGATGACAATCATGGCACCCTGCATTAACTTCAAAAAGTTGGTATTAAAACTCGGAATAGAAAGTATCAAGTCGATAATCACCCAATATATCAATCCGCCAAGAACAATGCTAACCAGAGAAAGCCAAAATTTCTTATCGGAAAGAATTACTTCGCCCAGGAAAATTATTGTCAGTCCGACAATAATAGCTCCTCTTCCGGTGTCGGGAGAAGTATATTTGTTCATCTGAGCATACAAAGCCCCGGACAAAGCCACCAAAGCTGAGGAAATCATCATTCCGAGAATATAGCGATTATTAGTATTCACGCCATTAGCCATCGACATTTCCTTGTTCTTTCCGCTAGCACGTAGTGAAAGTCCGATTTGAGTTCCGAAGAACCAATATACCAAAGCAAAGAATATAGCCACAAAAATTAAGAGAAGAAGAATCTTGGTAACATCAAGGTTATTGATTAAACCATTTACAATAGTAAAGATTGTGTTCTTATCCTTAGCAACTGACAGAACGCCAGGAGCCAAAATAACATTTGGCGTGTATAGAGCCACCATAATGACAATACCAGCTAGCAAGGGATGAATATGAAGATAAAGATGTAAGGCAGCATTTATCAGTCCTACCAGCATCCCAGCCATAATGCTAAGGATAATACTAACTAAGGGATCCATTCCCAAATTGATAAAAGTAAGTGAAATAATTCCAGCAAAGGGGAAAAGCGAATCCACACTCATATCAGCAACGTTGAGAACCTTATAGGCGATGAAAACCCCTAGAGCCAAGATAGCCCAGATAAACCCCTGCATAGAGGCATCAACAGCGACAAATTCTACAATATTCGATAAAGTCATATTAATTCATACTCACATTATCCGGAATTTCATCTGGAAGAACTATGCCAGTTTCAGTGAAGAAATCTTCGTTTATAACCAAAGGGAAAGAGGAAGAATAGGAGCAGGTAATATCAGCGATATCAGTTCCTGAAATTAGGGAAGCTACCATATCGCCCGTAGTTTTTCCTAAATTAGAGTAGGAAACCGAATAGCCTAAAGATCCGCCATTCTTAGTTTCACCTTCATCCGCACAGACGGTCAGGATCTTATTGCTAATCAGTGAATCTTTGATTGACACCATACTTGCAGCGGCCGCATTATCAGTCGGAACAAATAATCCTTTGATTCCTTGAGAAATTAGATTGTTGACCGTGGAATTGATCATTGTGGAATCAGAAAATCCACCATCAATTAAAGTGATTCCTAATTCTGAGCAGGCAGCCTGAGCCTCATGAAACTGAACAATTGAGTTGCTCTCAGCTGTTGAATAAATAATGCCGATTTTTTCAATATCATGGTTATCGGCATCTTTGAACTTAGTAAATAACTCAATGTTCTTTTTAGTTGGTCCGGCATCCGATGTACCGATGACATTAGCATGATCAGTCACGGAAGTTATTAATCCGGCACCGACAGGATCAGTACAGGCCGAATAGACAACCGGAATATCCTTTGAAGCATCATCAACGGCGGTTTTTAAGGCAACAGCACTGAGAGTCGCAATTCCGAAAACCAGGTCACATTCACGTGCGAGTTTGCTGGCCATAGTTGTCTGAGTCGAGGCATTGGCTTCAGGATTCTGATATTGGATAGAGATATTCTTACCATCCTCATATCCCTTTTCCTTCAGCTGACTGACAAAACCATTTCTGACAGCTTCCAGAGCATCCTGAGTAATATATTCAAGAATTCCGATGGTATATAAATCGGAGTTAGAACAGCTAGTCATAGGAACGACAAGAGATAATGCGGCTAAAGACATAATTACGTGCTTTTTCATAATGGTGTTACCCTCCTTTAAGTGAAAAAAAGCCTGAGACTGCATAGCCTCAGGCATATATTGTTACTTAAGATAAGCTAACACATTTTATGTCCTTGGCTATTAACTTCAACCAAGGAATAAATATTTGAACTATTTAAACCTAAGAAAGAAGTTTCTTTCCATAAAAGTAAAAATAGCTAAAATAAAAGCCCGAAACAGAGGATAGACTTACTGATTTCTTTGTAGTAATCATTTTGTTGTCCCCCTTTCCGAGATGGCTATATTTTCCGGCTTCAAATAGGATAAAGCAATACAAACTATAAAAAAATGAAAACAATATTACGTGTTTTCATTTTTTATTGTTATTATTTTTTGAGCGATTTCAATAATATTTTTGAATATTTTTAGAAAAAGAGGCAATTTTACATTAAAAATTAAACATGACGTACTTTATAAAATTGCTTTTTTGAAATCGCTTTCATCAACTGGTTAACAAACGGAATCGTCATCCCATCCCTGGCACATCTTGACAGCTTTATGCCATTTCTTCAAGTATCTCTCACGAGTTTCCTCGCACATTTTAGGGGTAAAACACTTATCAGATTCCGCAAGCTTTTTGATTTCAGATTTGTTTTTATACATGCCAACTGCTAGAGCTGCTAAATAATAAGCACCTAAGGCAGTCGTCTCGTTTATCTTTCCCCGAACGGTTTTCAGTCTTGCAACATCTGACTGGAATTGCATTAAGAAATCATTTTTTGAGGCTCCGCCATCAACCTTGATGGATTTAATTGATAAACCAGTATCACTCTTCATTGCCTCAATAACATCAGTCACCTGATAAGCAATGGATTCCAAAGAAGCTCGGACAATATGATTTCTGGTTGTGCCGCGGGTGATACCGAATAAAGTTCCACGGGAATACATATCCCAGTATGGAGCACCCAAGCCCGTAAAAGCCGGAACCATATATACTCCGCCATTATCTTCAACTTTGGTTGCAAAATACTCACTGTCGGAAGCATCAGAAACAAATCTCATTTTGTCTCTGATCCATTGAATAACAGCACCACCGACAAAAACCGAACCTTCCAAGGCGTATTCAGGCTTGCCATGACAATCGGAACTAGCGGCGATAGTGGTAACCAAACCATTCTTGCTTAAGCAAGGAGTGGTACCGATATTCATCAGAAGGAAACAGCCAGTACCATAGGTGGTCTTAACTTCCCCTTTTCGGAAACAGGTCTGACCAAATAAGGCTGCCTGTTGGTCTCCGGCAACACCAGCAATTGGGATTTCAGTATCAAAAATATTAACATAGCCGAAAATGCAGGAACTTCCTTTTACGGCTGGAAGCATACTCATTGGAATATTAAGATAATCACATATTTTTTTGTCCCAGGTGAGCTTATTAATATCAAAAAGCATCGTTCTAGAGGCATTAGTGTAATCAGTCGCAAACACTTTTCCATCAGTCAGTTTCCACATGAGCCATGTATCAACTGTTCCAAAAAGAAGTTCGTCATTATCAGCTTTTTCTCGGGCTCCTGGAACATTATCCAGAATCCATTTGATTTTGGTGGCCGAGAAATAGGCATCCATAACAAGACCGGTAGTCTGGCGGATATATTCAGCCATTTTTTTATCTTTTTTCATCTCTTCAACAATTGGAGCTGTTCTTCGGCACTGCCACACAATGGCATTATAAATTGGCTTACCAGTATTTTTGTCCCAAACAATTGTGGTCTCACGCTGATTGGTGATACCTATTCCTTGAATATGATATGGTCTGATACCAGACTGGGCAATTGCTTCAGTCATAACGGAATACTGACTGGAATAGATTTCCATAGGATCATGTTCAACCCAACCAGACTTCGGAAAAATTTGCTTAAATTCCTTTTGGACAATCTGAATAATATTACCAAAGTTGTCAAATATCACACAACGAGAAGAAGTTGTGCCTTGATCAAGTGAAATAATATATCTTTTCTTCGTTGAGTGTTCATCAGTCATTTTTGGCCTCCACAGTTTTAGTTGCAATAATATTGACTCCCGTTGAAAGAAGATTTTCGATTATGACTGTTCCGATTTCAACAGGTGCTTTAATCCGTATCTTATTGATTTCATCCATAGCCTTAAATAAAAGCTTCTTTTCAATCGGCTGAGAACTTTTAACGGATACTCTTTCAATCACACCACCAGTAACAGCAACTGTCGAAGTCAATGTTCTCTTAGGATCTGTGACTTCACTGATACCGTAAGCTTTTCCACGAGGACAGAAATTTCCACTGACAGTCAGAGCTTCCGTATCAACCTTGATATGACAGCCTCTGGGGCAGTTTATACAGACCATGTCTTTAATCATTATGGTTTTCCTCCAAAGAAACAGTAATTTCCGAGCAATTATTCAAATATTCCTTCTTGATCTTCAAAGACTCCATTTCACTAGGTGCGACCCTAATCTTCTTAACAGAGGCCAATTTACCATCATTTCCGGATAAAACCAAAGTCACGTTATTTTCAGGAAGGTTGACACGGAAGAAAACATTAACTGAATCTTCCATTGTATCAACTCTGATAAACTGCGGACAGACATATCCGATTCCTGGGCCAGGGCAAACTTTAACAATCTTAGATATAGGCTCACCATTTTGAATATACTTAGCAGCATTATGTCCAGCTCTCTCGCCTTCTGCCGAAACATTATCAACCAAATCATGAACCTGAAGAACATTTCCGCAGGCAAAAACACCTTCCTTATCCGTTTCTAAATTATCAAAAACAATCGGGCCACGTGTTCGGCAATCAAGTTCAATTCCAGCTTTCCCCGATAATTCATTTTCAGGAATAAGTCCAACTGATAACAATAATGTATCACAGTCAAAAGAAATTTCCGTACCGGGTATAGGCTTTTTATGTTCATCAACTTTGGAAATAACTACCTTCTGAATACGTTGATGATCCTTGTCAGAAACGATATCAGTGACAGTATAAGACGGATAAAGAGGAATATCATAATCATCAAGACATTGGGCAATATTTCTGGCTAATCCATTGGAATAGGGACAAAGTTCGACATCAGCTAAAACTTTGGCTCCTTCCAAAGTCATTCTTCGGGCCATAATCAGACCAATATCGCCGCTACCAAGAATCACAATTCTTTTACCAACCAAATAGCCATCGATATTACAGTATTTCTGAGCAGCACCAGCAGTGAAGATACCAGCGCAGCGATCACCTGGTGTGGAAATTGCTCCTCTGGGTCTTTCACGGCAGCCCATAGCCAGGATAATGGCTTTAGCTTTCAATACCTGTAATCCACCCTCAGATGAAATAACGGTAACTTCCTTATCATCAGTAAGATTAATGGCCATGGTATTGCTCATAATCTCCACTGAGGTTGATTTGACCATTTCTTCATAACGGTTGGCATATTCCGGACCTGTCAGTTCTTCATTGAAACGATGAAGACCAAAACCATTATGAATGCACTGATTAAGAATTCCGCCAAGAGTGTCATCTCTTTCAATTATCAGAATATCTCTTAATCCTTCCTGAAAAGCACCATAAGCAGCAGCAAGACCAGCAGGGCCTCCACCAATAATGATTAAATCTCTATTCGTGTTCATTTATTTTGCCTCCTTAGTCTTACCGACAACAATATTTGAGCCAGTAGTGTCCTGATATACCTCATCATAGTTTAGATTCAGTTCTTCCATCAGGATTTTAAATATCTTTGGTCCACAGAACCCACCCTGGCACCTTCCCATACCGGCATTTGTACGACGTTTAATGCCGTCAATGGTTCTTGCCGGAATCGGAGCATGGATAGCATCCAGTATTTCGCCTTCAGTCACAGTCTCACAGCGACAGATAACTTGACCAAAACGCTTATCCTTAGCAATAGCATCCTGTTTTTCAATAACTGACATTTCTTTAAAATAAGAAGGAAGTCGGTAATACTTGAAATCAGGCTTTTTATCTAACTTAAGGCCTTTTCCAGACAAGATTTTGATAGCCTCCGTACCAAAAGCTGGGCCACAGGAAATTCCCGGAGACTTAATTCCAGCAAAATTAATGAAATGAGGAAGAATAGGACTTTCGGCAATTAAGAAGTCCTCATAATCCTTAATGTAAGATCTTACGCCAGAAAAATTACGGATATTACTACCAAAAGATACTTTGGACGTAGTTTTAAGACTAGCCTGTCTAATTAAGGAAAGAGCTTCACTCTTGGTTGAAGTATCATCTTTGTCTTCATCATAATCAGCATTAGGTCCGACAATTAAATTTCCATGGACTGTTGGAGAAACCAAGACACCTTTTCCAAGCTTAGTTGGTGTCTGGAAAATAACATGATTAAGGATACTGCCTTGATCTTTATCAAGAAGATAGTATTCACCTTTGCAGGGGATGATCTCGAAAGATTCATCTTTTTTGTCTTTTAGAGCCAACTGATAAATCTTATCAGCATAAAGGCCAGCACAATTAATGACATATTCGCATTCGTATGCTTTTCCACCAGCCATAATCTGATAACCATTATCGACTGAAACTATGTCAGTCACTCCGGAATCAAAGAAAAAATCAACACCATTGATTCTCGCTGTATAACTGAAAGCCAAAGCCATTTCCCAAGGCGAAACTACACCGCAGGAAGGAGCATATAGTGCAAAATCAATGTCGGGATTTAAGTTAGGCTCAATTTTATGGACTTCATTAGATGTCTTTAAAATTTTGATTCCCTCAACTTTGTTTTCTAATCCTCTAGAGTAAAGCTTGTTGATTGTCTCATGTTCTTCAGGGGTTGATCCAATAACAAGAGATCCAATTTCCTTAAAATGGAAATTCATCAAGGGTGCTAAAGCATGTATTTGCTTAGCCCCCTCTACATTTAGCCTGGCCATAAGAGTTCCCGGCTTTGGATCATAACCAGCATGGACAATTCCTGAATTCGCTTTGGTGGTTTTCATAGCCACATCGTTTTCTTTTTCAAGGACAGCTACCTTTAGATGATATTTGGATAATTCCATAGCTACAGAACTACCGGTAATACCACTTCCAATAACAATTACATCATAGTGCATAGTAAACACCTCACTCTTTATTATTATAGTTACTGTAAATAGATTATGGAAGCGATTTCAAAGAAACCAGCTTTATTTTTTTGGTTTCCAATTGATTAGTCCAACAAATTTGCTAAAGTTGTTTAACTTTTGACATTTTACGAACATTTGAATTTATAAACAAAACTTATCTTTAGCTATTTTGGAAACCCAAAACCATTGAAAAAACCTTCACAACCGCTTACAATAATGTACAATATTTAGACTGGAGAAATTTATATGGAACAATTCGAAACAAAAATTAATAATGAATATTCTTTAAGGGGAACAGTATTCAAAATCAATGAACCAAAAGCTATTCTTTTAGGAATAACAGGAATGCAGGAATATTCTGCAAGGTATGCTGGGTTTGCTAAAGATTTAAATGAAGCCGGCTATTCTTTTTATATGCTGGATCATTTTGGTCAGGGCTTAAACGCCAGAACTGTTGATGACCAGCAGATTTGGCCTTTCGATGCCTGGAAGATGACTCTTCAAGCCCTAAAAAATACTGTCGAAGAATTAAGAAAGCAAGGAAAGCCTGTCTATTTGATGGGACATTCCATGGGATCATTCTTTGTTCAGTCTTATCTTGAATATTATCCTAAATCAGTCGAAAAAGCTATCATCATGGGTTCAAACGGACCTGGTCAGCCTTTTGGTCTTGCCTCTTTCTTAGCTAAAATAACTACCACGAAAAAGACCAGAAATCAAAAATCAGTATTTATCAACAACATGGCCTTAGGTGCCTACGCCAAATCCATCAAAGACAGAAAAACCGATCTTGATTGGTTAAGCTACAACGAAGAAAATGTCCAAACCTACATTGCCGAGCCTTATTGTGGTCATCCTAACACCAAAGGCTTCTATGTCGAATTCATGGCTGGTATGAACACTCTCTACAAAAAGGCCAACACCTCCAGGATTTCTCGCGATGAACATATCCTCTTAGTTTCTGGAGAAGATGACCCAGTCGGCGGAAAAAAGGGTGTCACAAAACTCTATGATTTCTATAAAAAATTAGGAGTGAAAGATGTCACTTTAAAGCTTTATCCGCAAATGAGACACGAAATCCTTAACGAACTTGACCGACAGATAGTAGTTGATGATATTCTGGAATTCTTAGCCAAAAAATAATGCGGTCATAAGATTGCTAGGCCTAGGCCTAGCAATTTTTTAATATACTTCAAAGTAAATTTTTCCAAACTGATAAACAACATTATAATTGGCAGTTGCATCAGCCAAGAAATAATTATTGTTGGAATCATATCGGGATTCAGCAATGACCAGTCTTGAAACATCATCGACAATCGTATTATCGTAAATGTTGTTTTCATTGCCGGAATAACTGGTTCGATAATGATTTCCGACTGCATCCAGTTCTCCTGAATCGGTCAGATACATAACTCTAGCGGCCCTAAATCCGTTCTTAACTGTGAATCCACCTAAATAAGAAGATTCAAGAGTGTTGATTTCACCCTGATATTCCGAGAAGATCGACTGAGTGGAAACATAGATTGTTGCTTTCTTTATCACACAGGTAAACCTTTCCGTTCCCTTGATGGTAATAGTCATGTTCTCTTCCTTCATTTCAACGGTTTTTCCCTCAAACATAGCTGAAATGGTCATAGGACCCAAGTCAGAATATCCATAAGTTCCGACATTGAAATAATTCAAGGTTGAACTGCCGGAAACTTCATACCGGCCATCAGCCAGAATACTTCCTCCGCTAACCACATATCTAATTGTTGGATAAGAGGAAGAATAAGTAAGAACCTGTGAAACAATTGTCAATTCAATGGATAATTTTTCAATGGTGATAGAACCAATAATCGTAATGTCATAATTACTCGTGGTTTCCTTAGTCTCACTATCAGTGATTCGGATTTTCGGCAGATAATCAGTAAGACTAAAATCATACGTTCCGATTTCATAAAATTTTTCATTGCCATATTCATCAAAGAAAATGGTCTGCCCAGAAACTAAGTCAGAATTTTCATCAGAAGTAATTATGCCATTCTCATATCCCAGAGTCTGGTAGTAACTGACATAGATGTTTTCTCCGGAATAATATGTGGTTTGCTGACCGAAGTTCAAAACAAGAGTCTTTTTAGTTATTTCAAATTGACTAGTAAGGAAAGTAATCTCAAAATTCGAATTATCTGAAACATAGATTCTATATCCGTTATTGATGGATATTGAAAGGTTTTCTTCTGTCAGCTGATAAACTCCAACATCAATCAAATCGGAATAATATCCAACCGCCTCAATATTAATCTGAGAAAGAGCAGGATTTCCTAACTCATATTCAATAAGGCTGTTAAGGTCAGCCTTTTGACCATCATAGACATGGGTGGTTTGGCTTAGGCTTATTGTCAATGGAGTAGGATTGATCGTCATAGTGTCAGTAACAAAAGTACAGTTGATATAATCGTAGGCGTTTCCGTTGGCAAAAATAATTTCTTCTCCCAAAGCATCAAACAGATGAATGGTGATCAGGGAAGAATCAAGTTGATACTGGCCAGCTTCTACAAAAGAGAAATCACCTTCGCAGCTGAAGAGATATCCCTCTGGAAGATTGCCAGATGATAATATCAAATCTTCCGCTGAGAAGCCCTTGCCATCATAATATCTCGTAGGTTCAGTGACATCGACGGAAAGATTAACCACCAGGAAAGTAATGCTACCGGAAATTGTTATCACGTAATTCGAGGTAACATCAAACCCAGCGGTGTTTTTAATAGTAAAATCAAAAATTTCATCATTACTATATGTTGTAGTCTGAGAGAGTGTTGGGTAAGTAAAGGAATAAGAGATTGAATCATCTGGTGCAGGATCAGTATTCTTAAACAGGAAAGAAACATCATAGATATTTCCGGTATAGATCAAAGTTGAGTCAGAGCCTATCTGTATAGGACGTTCTGAAATCTCAAATTTACCAGCAATACTCAGATTCAGATGGCTACAGTCTTCGTCATTGTCAAAATGATGATAGAAAACAACATTGCCTTTCTCATCACGGACTTCAAAGGAAATGCATTCATAGAGATAGTCATAGGTACCGACATATAGACCATAATCAGTACCTGATACCGCTTTTGAATTATTAATGTCAAGAACCAAAACCTGATATCTGGTGGGAAGATTTGTCTGAACAAGATAGTTTTCCAGTGAGGAGGGACTGAAATTCTCTCCATCATAGATTTTTTGATTGTAAGTCTCATTTTCTGAGCCGAAATCGAAACTCAGTGAACAGGAAATAACCGAGAATGTTCCAGCGAGGGAAATGTTGAAATTGGAAGTAATATCAGTAACGGAATTAAGGAAGACCTTGAGATTATTCAGATAGAGAGATAAATCATAATTAGTATCGACGCCATTTTCAAACTGGAATTCAATTGTGGAATCAAACACCAGTGAGGCTTTGTTCATCAGTAATGAAGGCAAAGCAGAATTCACAATTTCATCAAAATCATAGATATCGCTGAACCCATAACTATGGCCAGCATAAGGACGGATAGTTGTTTCAAAATTCAAAACAAGATCAGCCTTAGTTATTGAAAAAGTCACAGGCTGTAAATCAATGATTACATAATCTCTCTTATATTCAGAAGAGAAAAGAACCTTTCCATCAGAATCGGAAATTACGAATGTCAGATTATCAAGTGTCATCTGATAATCGCCAAAATCACTACTTGGAGTAGAAAGAGTGAAGACTGCTAGATCGCCAGGCATCAGGCAAGAGTAGCTCGGACCACTCATATAAGACAGAACCTGTCCATCATAAACTTTGCTATCATTTGAAACCGTTAATTCAATATAGATCTGGGTAATTGAGAAACTGACATCGGTAAAATTCATCTGATAGCAGAAAGTAACATCAGCACCATCAGTCTGATGAATGATTGAATAGCTGAGTCCCTTAGAAAGACCGATTTCAAAAGTCGTAACATGATTGATGATTTCATTCTCACCGAAAGCCAAAGTCTCTTCATATCCTATTGAAATACGGTCAGTTGAACAAATCTCAAAAGCAGAAAGGGGGATTATATCTTCAATCGCGTAAGTTGTTCCGTCATAATAGACATCTTTAATAGTGTTTGATAAGTCAACATTGAGAATTGCTTTGTTAATTATTAGTGAATTATTAGAAAAACTAATCGATACAAAGTCATGGAAATCAGTCTTAAACGTAACTGGAATATCATTGAAAGTAATAGTTAACTGAGTGACAGACAAGTCCTCAAATGCGTACTGACCCACCAAATAGTTTCCATTATTGCAAGCCATATCAGTAACAGAATAACCAGCCGGAAGATTATCAGTATGCGGGAAATTCTGCAAAGATAATTCTATTAATTGTCCGGTATAGGTAAATTCAAGATCATCATTTATGAAGTTTATTTCAGCCCGGATTATCTCTAAATCACCCGTGAAACTGACCGAATAATTGGGAGTGATATCAGCTCCTAAAGTACTCAGAATATGGTATTCAATATCAAAAGAAGAAAAATCATAACTTCCGATTTCCGCAAGGCTGGCAGTCAAACCATTACTGATAGTGATAGTATCACCGAAAGTAGTCTGATATGTCTTCAGGAATTCATTGACACTATAATCATTTCCGGTATAGATTCTGGTATTTGAAGATAAATCAATTTCCAGTTCATAAGGTGTAATTTCAATGTAGGGAAGATTCGGGGTATCGGAAATGACAACCAAATCAATATATTCATTGGATATTACCTCATCATTGGAATCACGGACGATAAATGAGAGGTTTTCCTGGCTCAGAACATCTACTCTTCCGACGTTAATAAGGGAAATCGAAGAAGCAACATCAATCTCAACTGAGAACTGATTATTTCCGCTATGTGATTCAAATCCCGAGAAATCATAGGATGTAATGATTAGATAGTGGCTTTGACCATCATATACATAAGTAGAATTCTCTACCGTAATAGTTAAACGTCCCTGACAAATCTTGATAACGCCCTCAATAAGAAGGTTATAACAAGAGGTCCTGTTTTCACCTTCCGAATCGATGATGCTGATAGAGGAAAAATCAAAACTTGATAAATCATATTCGCCCATTTCAGTGAGGCTATAGTCGGGGTGATTGTCAATGGTATCACCATTTGTCGTTAGTGTTTCGTTGGTAATAAGATAATCCCAGACTGAATAACTGTTGCCATCATAAATGAAATTATTAGTTCCGAAATCCAATGTCAAATCACATTTACTGATACTGATAGAGTCATTCGAGACAGTGGAAATATTAACAATGAGACAATCAGAATCAATAATATAAGAATCAACATTTGAAGTAACAGTAATAATAAACGAATCACGTCCAAGAGCATATTCACCAACAGTAGTGTAGCCCACGGAGACAACAGAAACAGAATAGTCACTGGCAAACCGTGAGTCAAATTCGTAATTCAGAGAATAATAATGAGCTTTTCCATCATAGATAATCGCTTGATTTCCACTAGCTGAAATTGATAGGATAGCTCGTTCTATAGTAATTGAACTATTAAGGAACCCAAACGAATAATTTCCGGTCATATCCTGGCCTTCTGAATCAACAACAGAAACACTGATATTTCCCATATCATATGATCCTAGATTCAGATATTTATCAGCGGAGGCAAAAACAAGTGAGTCGTTTGAAGCTAGGAGGGAGTTACCAGCAGCAAAAGCTTTATTGCCTAAATCAGTAATCGAATACTCTCTTCCGGTATACATCAAAACCCAATTCTCAAAATCAAGAACAATGGCTTTCTTTTCTATGGTGAAAACAGCATCCGAACTAACAATCAGAATTTGAACAAAGGAGGAATCAAGGACTCTGGAAGGATTTAACAAATTAGTGAAAGAAATATCAAAATCATCGTCTCCTGCCTGAGCATAATAAATTCCGGCATTCTTGAAAAATATTAGGTTATTGACATTCACTGCATAATCAGAGGCAAATTCATCATCAAGAGAATATGTAAAGGTAAAATAATGATTCAGTCCATCATAAGTTATTGTTGTTGATTCACTAGTAAAATCAATTGTTAAAACCGCAGATTTTAACACTAAGGTTCCTGTGAAGTTAATGTTATAACAGAATTTAACATCTTCATTTTCCTGATTAAGAATGTGGAAAACCGGCATATAATTTTCATTGCTGAAATCATAAGTTCCCTTATTAACATACACCGCTTCATCAATGATTAAGGTATCAGTTGTTTCCAAGCCTTGGATTTGATAATTAGTCAAGGAAGAAAAATCATATTCCTGTCCATCATAGATATAGGAATGAGAACCAAAATCAATATCCAAGTCAGCTTTATTAATAACACAGTCACCGACAGTATCTACCATAATATTCAGACAATCATTAGGAATAATCCTGTTATCACTCTTTTGTTTAACCACAATCGTGTAATCATCAGAAGAATATGATGAAGGAATTTGGTAAGTTCCCGCCTTAGTAAAACCAATGTTGGAAACAACCGAAATAGAGCAAAGCTGTTGGGAAAGGTCTGAGGCGACATAAGTCATAGTCGGCTGATGAAGACAGCCATCATAGGTCCATTGGCCTCCGGTCTGAGTAACTGTTATCTGAATCTGATAAAGCTCAACCTGACCGGTAACAATAAGGTTATAACAATTATTTCTTGACTGTATATCACTGCCGATAATCTGGTATCCGGAAATCAGCGAATCCATCTCGTAAGTACCTGTTTCTGATTTGATTAGCTGGTCAAACATCAACGAATCATTTTCTTTCAGTCCAGATACGGCAAATAATCCCGGATCAGCTAAATCATGTCCGCTTCCATCATAAACAAGAGTCTTTTCTCCGTAATCGACATAAAGGTCAGCTAGAGTTATTTCAAAAATTCCGTTTCCGCTGACAGTGACATTAATGTCATAATACTGAGAATCCATTAACTGAGAATCATAGAATAAGTTCAGACTAAAGTCCGTACCAGAAGAATCATGATTAAGATCAATGCTTCCGACAGTAAGTAAGGAAATATCGCTGCTTAAGGAATCAAAATTGAAATCATTAGAATTTAAATGATCGACCATAACAGTGGCAGTGATGTCAGGTGAATGACTAAGTCCATCATATTCGATGGAATCAGAAGAAATAACGACATTGACAACTGCCTTTTCAACATAGATATTCGAATTTTTCAGGCTGATATTATAGTTGGAAGTAACATCCTTCCCAGAAGAGTTCGTGATTTTGATTATCACCTGACTCAAATCATACTCACCCTCATCACAGATAGAATTTCCGTATTCAAGTGAAAGAACGTCACCATCAGCTAAGGAGCAGCCCTCTTCTAATGCGGAAGTAAAAATCTGATTCAGGTCTTTTTCCTGTCCATCATAAATATAACCTTTAGAACCAAAATCAAAAATCAGGTCTCGCTTTTCAATATTGATTTCCAGGGAAGATTTACCATTAATCAGTGTATTAACATACTGGGAATCAATGACATTTCCTTGGGCATCGGTGAAAGTATAGCTTAGCTGAGTAGCCTCAATGGAATAGGAGCCAGCATCAACAAAAGGATACAGACTATTATTGACAGTAAAGGAAGAAATCTTACCCCCTTCATAAACTCTTGATGATCCTTTAATCCTGGCGGTGAAATAGGAACTTAGCAAGGAAATCTGTTTGCCGTCATAAATATGTTCAGTCTTAGTAGCATCACAATTGAAATCAATCGTTATTCGGTCAAAATATAAAGTACCGGAAATCGAAATGTCAAAGAAAGAGGTAATATCATTATCATCTTTATCCAGAATCTTGATTAAAAGAATATTATTCTGATATAAATTTTGGAAACTGAGGATACCGGTATTTTCTTTAGTCAGAGTTCCGCTAATTTCAATTGATTCATCTTGTCCTAAAACTGAATTAGTATCAGTCGGAACATTAAGCTGAGATAAATCGAGGTCTTTTCCGTTAAAGACCTGTGAAACAACGCCGAAATCAAGAGCGATTTCTTTTTTAGTCAAGGAAGCGGTAAAATCTGAAGTATCGAATTCATAATCAAGATTACCATTGTCAAAGCTGACTGATGTTCCATAAACCGCTAAAGAATTGAGAGTGAAAACATTATCTGAAGTCGGTGTTTCAAGCTGACTGGCTTCAGTTTTCAAAGAATAGCTGAAAGCCAAATCAGAGACTTCCCAAGCTGGATTCAAGACTGACTTCTTTAAATCAATACTGACTGGAAGAACCTTGCTGGAATCAGTAAAAGTATTTTCATAATGAAGCGATGATTGATTATCGGTCACGAAATCACTTCCGGAAAAAACCACCAATCCTTTTCTGATAGTGAAAGATCCGGTGACTTCAATGCTGTAGAGTTTGGTCACATCATTGTTATTTTCATCTAGAACAGTGACGTTATTTAGATTTTCACCCACACCATCTGAATAAGACATATCATAAGATCCTATTTCTAAGATAGTTAAGGAATAATCGAATTTCAGCTTATGCCCATTAGAAAAAGTTGAAGTGGAGGTATACTCCCAATATTGTGAGTCGGCTGGATCAACTTCCCTACCATCATAAACAGAGAATCCTTTAGCAGTATCATCAAAATTGATGATTACATGCTTTTGACTGCTAGCTGCTTTACCAATAAACACATATTCAATATCATCTTTAAGTATACAAATATCCGGATTGCTTTTCTTCGTGAAATAAATATCGCTAAGTGCGGAAGGATCATTTGATTCCGGGTTCGCAATATTGATAGTCAGAGAATAGAGGGAAAGATTCTTTTTACTGAAACTAGATCCTAATTGAACCGAACAAGGGAAATTGAAATCATCATTCTGGCTGAAAAGTCCAGTTCCTTCATTAGCAAAATAGTCATTCATTGTCAGCATGACCGAAGCTTTCTTAACGGTGATGGAACCAGTCACTTTCACTTTATAGAACTTACTGACATCAGCACCTGAGCAGGTGATGACAGGAATCAGCTGGGAAAGAGTTTCCGAGTCATAAGTTATTCCTTCG
>Ga0172378_10001799_pt1 | contig 19883 bp, 15 predicted proteins | sample GrowelOW332metaG_FD_119755 | JGI IMG/M metagenome (GOLD analysis project Ga0172378, IMG submission 119755) | Groundwater microbial communities from an aquifer near a municipal landfill in Southern Ontario, Canada - Pumphouse #3_1 metaG | ecosystem: Environmental > Aquatic > Deep subsurface >... | reverse complement strand
TCAGATGGAAGTTCATTTAGACTTTCTTTCCTAATAGCAACATCTAATTCCCCCAAATTCATTTCTGACCTTATTGTCTTTGGTTTTAAAAACATATCTCACTCACTCCTTTTCCTCTACCATTACACGCCTATTGGAGTTACTGTTATAGCAAGGTCTGCTATGCCTACACTAACATTTTCCGCGGAAAAGGTATCTCTATAGAAGACCTGTTTCACTCCTATATCAAAGTTCGAAATTCCCACATTAATGTTTTCTGCAGAAATCGCGTCTTTGTATAAGACTGGTAAAACTCCTATATCAAAATTCGAAATTCCTACATCAATATACTCTCCTTGAGGTTTCTTTTTTACTGATGCTGATAAAATATTTCTAATATAATACAAACTTCTTATCGCACTTTTTCCATTTCTATTTTTAAATAGACTCATAATTTCCCTCCTATAAACCTATCCATTGGTAGTTGATATCAGCTTCGACTATCACAAGAGAGCTCACTAGTGGTGGATTTCTATAAAGTGTTGCATTATGTTCATAATCAAATCCCTGACCTGCAGCTAAATAGATTGGATTTCCTCCGTTTACTTTAATATGACATATCTCTGTATTTACAAAACTAAAGCTTCCAAATGGTTTTTGTATTGCTCCCATAAGAATGTCTTGATTTTCTGTTGATACTAAAATATTCTCTGAACCTTGAAATACGCTCATTACTATTCCTCCTTAGTATTTTTTTAAATTACCTTAATAAAGGCTTGTTGCTATCTAATCCATAGGTTATTCCTGAAATTAGATATTGCTGTAGATATTGTAATCCCAAGTCCTCGCTGAGATGAGGGGATAAATCACCAATACTAATTTGTGGTGTTATTATTGATCCATCGGGTTTAATTATGAATTGGCGTCCTTCTTCTGATCCAAATATTGCCCATCCATCAGTTTTTATCTGTATGGTAGGTATGTTCTTACTATAGACAGTCATTCCTTTAACTGTATTACCAGAGCCCAAGATGTCTCTTCCAAGAGCAAGTCCTGTTAACATAGGTTCCTCTGAAGTTCCTTCATTCACTCCCGCAAAAATCCTTGGAGATAAAATACTACTATCATTGATCTTTACTTTATTGTCATCCCACTCTTTAACCCAATCTAAGAGATTAGCGTCTTTTCCAGTGCCTGGTGGACCTTCCGGACCATCTTCTACATTCGCAAGAGTAATCATACCTAATGCAATAGTGGACAATGTTTCTGCATTTTCTTTTACAATTACTTCGTAGGTATTAGTGTGTAATACGTCCTCCCCTAATACAATAAGAGTCCTACCGGTTTTAGTAGGTGATCCACCACTAAAACTAATATAATCCCCTGAATTATCCTTCCTTTTCCATGTGTAAACTAAAGTCTCGGCCACATCAGCCTCACTCATTCCTTTAAAAACAGTTGCAGTCAATATTGTTCCTCCAGTATTGTTTTTAAATGTTAAACCACTTGATGATGCAATATCTACTCTATAAATAATATTATCTATGATTTCCGCAATAACTTTATCTAAAAAACCAACTTTGATGTTACTGAATTTTACATAATTATTTACCAATAGTGGGTCGAAACCTTTAATAAAAAGTTTAGAAGAAATAATTCCTATTGGTTTACTTGTTACACACAAATCTGCCGCCGTGTCGTGATATCCTATTGCATGATATATATTACCAGTTATTTTATTTAATGATAATGTATAATCTCGATTGATACCATCCTCATAGGACACAACAATAGATATGCCATAGTCTCCACCAATAGTAGGAGCTAATACGCTTTCTATATTCGCCGAAATAACCAGATTGGTTTGATCTGTCATATCGGCGATTATCTCTGTCAATAGTTCAAGTTGAACTTCACTAGTGCCGCTTAATAAAGTAGCTCCTCCTACATTCTTAACATAGTTTTTCTCTGTTTTACTTTCAGATGGTTCAATCTTTGTTAAATCAACATATGGTTCTCCACTTTTGCTTTTTTGAGTTAAGATAACCTTCTTTTTACTCAGGTCTCCACCTATTGCCATTACATAAACAATATCATCTTTGTTGTATAGACTATTACTTATTGGGAAGGCTTCTAGGACTGTGTCCATATACTTAATTTTATATGCACCATTGGTCTCCTGTATATCTGAATCAATTATGCATTCTATATAAGAATCTTTTGGAAAACTCTCTAGTTTTCCATCTATTACTATTTCTATGGCTTTAAAAAGTTGTTCTTGTAAATCCATACTCCTTTTCCTCCTATTCTTTTAAAATTCAAATATATTTGAATTTCAATTTTTTCATTTGTATTATATATAAAGAAAAAATTCTCTTTTACTGTTCTATTTCATAATAGAAGTTTAGACTAATTCTTTTAACAAGTTAGCCCAACATTTTATAGTAAAAAGCAAAAAAATGGGAACCCGAAGGCTCCCATGTATTATTTTCTCTTAGCGAACTGTGCCGCTCTGTTACCAAGGTTTTCAAAAGCTTTCTCTATTTCAGAGGAAGATTTAACGCCTGAGAAATCTGCGTTTATACTAACTGATTGTTTTATGTCTCCGCCGACTGAATCGAGGTTTCCAACTCCGCCTCCTACTAAGTCTTTAATCAATGAAGCATAATCTCTAACAATCTGAACCGCGTCTAAGATATTCTTAGTGTCTGCTTTATTAAGAACTAATTCTTTCTCATGAAGCATTGCTAATTTACCTGTAGTGTCACTTCCGAACTCTCCAGTATATCCACCTGTTTTAAACCCTTGTAAATCACTTTTCTTTAACCAACCAAGAGATGAGTTAATATTAGTTGATTTACCTACTGCGTATTGCCCATTAGCTGTATTAGTAACATACAACTGAGTATTCGCATAAGGAGAAGTAGAGCCTGATGGATGCATGCCTTGTGAATCGTAATACCAAGTTCTGCCTGATTTAACTCTAACTGCAGAACCCTTCCCGATATTTTTTGCTTTAGCCGCTGCTGCTTTGGCTCTTGCTGCTGAAGCTGCTGCCGCCGCTCTAGCTCTAGCTGCTGCTGCTGCTGCTGCTGCTGCTCTAGCTGCTGCACCGTTATCACTAGGAGCTGCAGGAGTTTTAACTCCGGTTGCTACCTCTTTTTGCTTTCTAATAATAGTATCAAGGCTAGTGATATATTTAACAGAGGCATTTATGATACTATCATATAAACTTCCTTTTAGATTCTGATATTGTTTTATTAAATCTCCAACCTTTGCCCATTGCGATTGAATCTTAGATAATACAGTATCGGTTTCTGTAGTCAGTTTCTTAGTCTCAGTTCCAAGACTGGTAGTTTTGGATTTTATTCCGTTCATATCCATTCCTACAGATGCGGCTGTCTTAGTAACTTTAGTTTGATATTCAGACCAACTAAATTTAATAGATCCAATAGCACTAGCAACAGATTTTGAAAGGCTTGCATTACTACCTCCCATTGATCCTGTTGTTGCGTTCCATTTGGTTCCTACTCCACTATATAAACTAGATAGTTGAGAAGTCATTTTTGCAGAATGCCCAATAACTACATCTGTAAATAAAGACTTGTAGTCTGCCGCACTACCTACATTTTTAGCAGCTAAAGCTTCTCTGATCGACTGCCAGCTACCATCCACAGTTGTTCCCAACCCTTCTAATAGCGCTTTTTGTGAATCTGTTAAAGTGCCAAGATCAGCTTCATTCTGAACATATGTGTTGTATATAGCGGCCATTGTGCTTTCGGATGATCCTTGTCTAATTGCATTCCCTTCAGTTTCTAGTCTTAATGTTTTTTCACTGAAGTTTGCTTGAGCTTCCTCAAGAGCAGCATTAAACTCTGTTTGTGTTGCGAATTCGCCTGCCTGTCCTCTCTTAATAACATCTTGAATATCTTTTTCGAACTGTTCTTTAGCGGCAAGCATTTCATCTTGATTCGCTAAGAAAGCCTTCTTATCGAAGTCCATTAAGTCTTGAAGAGTTGATGATAAAGTATCTTGAGCGGTAGCAACCTTCTTAGTATCCTCTACATATTGATAAGACCAATTACCACTAGAGTCTCTTACGAGTCTTTGTATAGTCTTGTTATTACGAGCTTCATCAAGAGCAATCTGTGCTTGTGTAATATTGTAAAGTTTTTCTGCTCTGTCCACATCATATTGAGTAAGGACATTCTTTTCTTTCAAGGTTGCTAGTTCATCATCTAAATACTCTTGAAGTTTTTTCTTTACGTCTGGATTAGTAGCCTCATTCATTTGGGTTTGAATTTTATACTGCATATTGCCTGCCCATATGATTTTTTCTTGAGTCGATAAATACTTTTCTCCATCGGCTTTAGCGTCAGACCATTGATCACTAAGCTTATCTAATCCCATTCCATTAGATAATTCTTTATCAAGTTTTTCCATAATCCCAGTAAATGAATTATTAAACTCCTCTTGAAAGGTCTTTAATGTTTGCTCTGTTATCTTTTGAATCTGCTCATCCATTTTGATTAACTGTTCATTGGTATATTCCCATTCTTCAGACCCTTTTACTTCTTTGTCTAACATATCTTGTAAAAGTTTTTTTCCATCTATCAATGCGTTTAACTGAGCTTTAAGAGCCTTTGCTTGTGTTTCATAAACTTGTGTAATAGCTCCAAAATTCTTTTGATTTCCAGTTAAGTTAATCATTTGAGAGATGTAATCTAGAGTATTTCCTATGGCGTCATACTTATTAAGCTGTTGATCTAATAGATCTATACCATCTTTTATCGCAGTTTCATTTATTTTAACAAGTTCTTCTTGAAGTTTTCTAGCGTCTACTACAGTGGCTTGCATTAGCTTCTCATATTTATCAAGAGTTTCTATCCTCTCTTTGTCAGTAAGACTTGAATCTTTTAATGTCTCGTTTATATGATCTTGTATAGCAGCTACTTCTCCAAGTTTCCCTCCAAGTTGATCGACTGTTTCTTGATAGGTATTTGAAATATCTTCAAATTTACTATTTACATCTTTCAAGAATTTTAACATATCGTCTTGATCGTCTGATAATTCTATCTGAATTGTAATTTTATATTCAAATACTTTCATCGCAATTTCATGTTGTAGATTAGCAACATCTTTCAATGCTTGCTTCGTATCAACTGTGAGTTTTACTTGATACTCTTCATAGTCTTTAAGTCCAGCTATGAATGCAGTAACTCCATCTTGTGCAAGCTTCTTCGCATCTGCATCTACTATTGCATTTGCTCCGGCAACTTTCGCTTTGATGATTGATACATAATTTTCAATAGTCCCATCAGCACTAAACTTTGCTCCTTGGCTTGCTAAACTCTTTTGCATCTCACTAGCATGCGCTTTTATTATAACCAACTGTTGTGCAAGGATTGTTTTCTTTTTGTCCAATGCATCGTTTTGTTCTTTAAGGTTTGCTAGTTTAGCTTTTCCATAAAGTTTGTCTTCATCCGATGTTAGTTGTTTTAATAAGTCGTCTTGTTTTTGAAGTAATGCATTAGTGTCATGAAGTAAATAGTCATTTAAGTCTACTTTCATATCCTCTTGCGTTTTTGCTTCGGTAGCGTCTTTCTTCGTTGAAGTTGGACTCTTCTTACTAGCAGCTGTTGATCCTGCGTTAGGATTGATTGTAGGTCCTGCAGTCCCTACTTTTGTAGACCCTACTGATCCAGGAGTGGCCTTAGACTGTTTTAATATTGGTGTAGTAGGGTTGCTACCTACGTCATAATTAAACTCTGGAGTAGTCTTTTCAGTTTTAGCCATATATGCTGCTGCAAAGTTCGTCCCTGAAACGTGATTTGCTTTATCAAACTTCACTTCTCCTAGTTGTGGAAGTCCACCAAAGGCCTTTTTTGCCACATCAGGAACCAACTTGCTAGCAAGCGATTTTACTTTACCAGAAAACCAATTTATTCCGGATGCAATTTGTCCCAATACACCATTCCATATGTCTATAACAAAATTTCCCATTTTTGCGAATGCCTTAGTAATTCCATCTATAATTAAATCCCAACCTATTGCTAACTTGTCTGCGAAGGTTAATCCGGAATTTGTCATTACACTCCATATTGTGATTTTCTGCTTAGCTGCGCTACCGGCATTTTTTACATCGCTTTTTCCTAAGGTTCCTTCATTTTCAGACTTTATTCTATTATCAATAGTAGCTTGATTATTAGCCTGTCTACTTACGCTTAGCTTGTTTCCCTCTTTTGCTAAATTAACAGCTTTTTCATATTCTCCAAAATTATTGTAGTCGCTAGATCTTATTCCATATTGGACGAACATTTCATTTGTTTGCGCTACATTCTTTGCAAGGAAATCTTTATAGTATCCAGCATCATTTGAATTCATCGCTGCATACATTCTACCGTTTGATTGTTTCATATCCTCTGAAGCTTGATTTGCATACTGAACTAAACCTGCAAAAGACGATGAACCATGTTTTCGATATTCTTCAAGTGCGTCTGATAGATCTGGAATTTTATCTTTATATGCATCAAGAGAATTTGCTACTTCATCCATATTACCCTTATTAAGATTCTTATCTTGTGCTTGGCCAAGAGCTTCAACTGAAACTAAGTTTTCATTATATTTTTCTGCCAGTTCATTGTAACCATCCGTAGTTGCTGCCATAGCAGTAATATTGTCCCAATATTGTCCTTCAAGTTCAGCGTTAGCTTTTGTTTCTTCAATAGCATTGAATCCAGACTGAAGAGCTGCATCTTCATAATCGCTTTGGGTTTCAATTAAATCATTTTCTACTCCTTTAAGTTCCTTATATTGGTCGATAAGCTTTTGTTGATCTTCTGAACCTGGGTCTGCATTTTGAAATTCTTCAGACTTTGCGGTCATTTTTTGACTATTTTGATCAACTTGTTTTGCAGTTAAATCTGCCATATCACTGTTTATTCTGGTAGAAGTCTGATAGGCATCTACATCTTGTCCTTCTTCTTGACCTGCAGTTTTCCTTAATTGTTTTGCAGTCATAGGACCTTGTCCTATAACATCATTTTTGGAGTAATAATCAGACATTTTATTAACTGCATTTTCTTGATCTTTTCCTTCTAATCCTAGAGTCCCAAGAGATCCTATTAAATTAGTCTGTTTAAATTGTCCTAGTTTTTCAAACTTGTCGTTTAAAACACTAACTTTTTTAATCTGTTCATCATATTGTTTATTTTCTTTAACCAACTTATCTATTTGTAACTGATCGCCTTTAGTTACTCCATCTGCTTTAATTCTTTTAATTGTTTCAAGATTAACTTTCTTTTTTTCTCCTAGAGCATTCTCTCGACCCATAAGGTTTAGAACTGCTGTTAGTTCACGACCATAGTCTTCCATATGTTTAGGGTCATTAACCAGCTCTGTAGCTTGAGCAGTAGTTAGCAATGCACGAGACATTTTTTGTTGTTCGGCTGTCATTCCTTTAAATGCCCTATTCCCATCGAATAAAGGACTTACTATATTAGCCTTAATATCTTCTCCTACTTTTTGTAGTGAAGCCTGTTCTTTTTGAACTTCTGAAGTAAGATCGTCCATATCGTCCATGGTAAATTGTTCACCAGGAGTTTCAGCACCATTAATATCTATTGTTTTTTGTTTCGCATTATAGTCAGCTAACCCTTTTTCTCCTTTTGCCATTGCATCAAGAACTTCTTGATTATTTTTTATTTTTTCTTTTGACAATTTTATTGAGTTAGAGCTTTCTTCTGCAAAACCTTTTATTCCTCCAGTTTTAGCTTGGTTTGCTCCTATGATTTGCTCTCTTTGCGCATCTCTTAAATCTTCAAGATTTGAAGTAAGATCTATAACTGCATTGCCTTGATCGTCATAGTAAGCTACCATTTGAGGAGCGAGTTCTGCTAATTTATTTGCTAATTCATAATACTTAGCCAAATCGTCTGCACCTAAATCATGAAGGTTAACTTTTCCATCTTTCATAAGGGTATTAAGATCTGCGAATACCTGTGTAGCATTTCCTAGATTTTGTAGTTGTGTTTTAGCATCTGAAATAGTTTTAGTAGTGTCTTCGATAAGGGCTTTATTATCTTTGATGGTTTTTCTTAATCCTGTATTCTCCCATGCGAATTTACCAACTGCAGTGGCTACTCCTAATATTGCACCTGCGGCCATAGCATAAGGATTTCCACTCATTAATAAAGCGGCACTAATTGATTCAATACCAGCTGCTACAGCATCTGATTGCTTCTCTGTGTCTGATCCTGCTGCGTTAAACTCCGTCATTGCTGAAGTAAGTCCAGTGATAGCAACCGTTGCTGACATTGCTCCATTAACTACATTTTCTACTTTTCCTACTGCGTTAGCTTTATCACTAAGTTGGCTCATATGTGCGCCTTCAACGTCTTGAGTTACTCCTAATTCAGAATTCTGTTGTGTTCTTCCTAATGCATATTCGTCACTAAGATATTGTTTATTTCTTTTTAATACTTCATTTTCTTTTTCTGCTTCAAGTCTTTTTGCTGCCATCTTTTCTATCAAGGCGTCTAGTGTTGTTCCTTCTTCTTTTAATATTAGAAGTTGTTGTTTAGTTAGTCCAGTAGCATCCATAGTTGCTTTGTTTATTTGTGTATACTCAATTCGACTTTCTCTAAGAGCAGATAATTGATTGAAAGCTGTCTTTGAAGATTTTATTTGAGCTTCATTCTCTGCCATTTTACGAGCCATTGCTACATCACCATGTGATTCAGTATCTCCTGGAGACATAAGTTTTTGTCTATCTGCTTTAGCTTTAGCAATGTTTTCATCCATAACTTTTAATTTTCGCTCTTCTACTTCAAGGACTTTCTGTGCTTCAATATATTCCTTATGCTCTTCTTGAGTTAGGTATTTACGAATCTTATATTGATCTTGTAGTCTAGAAATTTTGTTTTTATCTTCTTGACTCATATTTGCATTAGCAGGGGTATTCATTAGACTTTGATCTCTTGCCTTTGCAATCTGTGCATCTTTAAAGCTTGAAACCATTCCTACGGCACCATTACTTATCTTGCCACTCATTATACGACCAAGTCCCGCTCCTATAATCGTAAGTATTGGTCCTATACCTCCAAGAGCATCTATAAACGTATTTACTCCTTGAGTAAGGTCGGTAAAGAAGTCTAGCATACTACCCATGGCATCAGAGTTTAACATCTTCATCCACATTTCTTCCATAGCAGCTCTTAATTGTTTAGATTTATATTCAACGGAATCCATTCTGATTATGTTTTGCTCATAAGCTGTTCCTTCTGCCTCTTGAGACATCTTAACTGCTTCTTGATAATCTTCCCAGTTGTTGAATAATGCAATCAATCTATTTTGTTGTCTAGATCCGGCCATTGCAGTTGATAACGCTAATTGAGTTTCTTTGTTAAGATCTTTCCACTTATTACCGATTTCTTCTATAAGCACACCAGTATTTTTTAGCTCTCCATTTTCTTTATTCATCATAGAGAATCCGGCTTTTTCTAGTGCACCATTAACCTTACCCATTTTCCATCCATCTTCATCAGCTTTTCCGGCTTGTAAATCTGTCATTCTACCAAAAATAGTTTTCAAAGATGTTCCTATTGACTCTGGTGCTTCACGAGTAGTCGTTGAAATAGTTGCTAACATACCATTTAATTGATCTACATTTACTCCGGCAATCTTAGCCATAGATGCAACTTTTGAGAAACCTATTGCCAACTCATTAAAGTCTGATCCAGTTCCTGCTCCAACTGCTGCGAACTTATCCATAATTTCCATAGACTTATTAGCTTCTAAATTATAACCATTTAAAGCAGCTGTCAATAGTTCTGCTGTTTCACTAACGCCTTCTCCAGTTATACTTGAACCTATTAATGTAGCCTCTGTTAACTTACGAACGTCTGCCGCAGATTTACCTTGTTGGAAGTAAATTAAACTTGCGTCAGTATACTCAACAGTAGTTTTTCCAAGAGCTCCTGCAGCTTTATTGGCTGATTCTGCAAAGACATTCATTTCTTCTTTACTTTTTCCTGTAACAATTCTAATATTATTTAATGAATTATCAAGATTTTTAATAAATCCTACTGCTCTACTTACACTACCTTCTATACCATGAATAGCCTGAGAAGCTACGTTCCATTTTAAAGTATTTAAAAAAGTGTCTGCCATAGAGTCTACTAGCTTGTTTGTCTTTTTCAATGATAAATTTGTAGATTGAAGACCACGTTCAATAGATCCCATACTCCTACTTGCATCTATTCCCATATCTGAGAAACTACGTTTTAGTCCGTCTAAAGAATATCCAGCTTCATGTAGTTCTTTCATAAAGGCTCTTGTATCTAATTTATTAAGATTAGGATTGAAGGCTTTTGTTAGAGCGTTTTGGAATACTGATATTTGTTGCATACTTTCTTGAAGATGTCCCACTTCAATATTAAATTTTGCTGGATTGTTTTGTAATTGAGTTTTTAAAGCTGCAAGTTCTTGCTTTGCTTTATTTATACCCTCTTTCTCGACATTAAAGCCAAGACTAAAATTAAAATTAGCTGCCATTATCCTTTCACTCCTTTTTTTTATCTGATTATGAAATAGCCGTTATAGAAGACTTTAAAGATAAAAGCTTCTTTCTTTGAAGGTTACTTCTAACATAAGCTTGCGTTACGTCTCCTGGTATTTTCTTTCCTGGCCCTACGGCTCTCGCTCCACTTACTGTAAGTGTTGCTTGTTGAGAGGTTACATTCGCCATACTTTTGAATAGGTCTTGTAGAGTAATAATCTTATCAAGATAGGTTATAAAATAAATCTCATCTCCTCTACCTCCACCAATAGCATTAAGAGCAGATTTAGCGGCTACAAACTTACGAATATCTGAATCTCTTTTGTCATGTGCTAGCACATTCATTAAATGATAATCGTATACCGAATCTAATAATGCAGCTCTTTCTAAAATCTTACTTAAACTAGAAGTTAAATAAGTAGTCATAACAGTTCCTGGAGTATCCTTAAACTGAGCTTTTGCTGAGAATCCTATATTGATATCAGTTTTGCTATTTCCTTCTGCAAAAGAAACAACAATACCAACATCTGATTTTTTTGTTACTTCTTTCTTTAGAATTTCATCGAATACCCTGTCTGTTCCCATTGGTCTTACTTCAAGGTTTCCACCTTCTTTTTTTAAAGCACCAAAAAGGTTTTCTTGTAGGCCTCGCAATAGGAGTCCATGAACTGCTTGTTCTAGCAATTCTCCTTTTATTGTGTTGATCTGACCAATAGAATCTGAAATAACTTTATCCATTTTGACAGACCTTCTTTTTGACGAAGCTTCTCCTTTTTTAGTTTTAATTTTTGTCATTGTTAATGTCTTAGTTGGATTGAAGTTTCCTGCGCTCGCTTTTACTTCTAGAGCTTCCCAACCATTTTTTAAATTAATAAAAGAAGTTGATGCAGCTGCATTGTATGAAAGTAAGTCTATTTTACCACCTTCAAATACGTTTGAGATGTCTATTGGACCTACTGGTTTTGAAGTTCCTCCTTGTTCAAGAAACTTTGTCATTGTAGAATCTAATTGAGGAACTGATTTAAGAACGTCATTTACAGCTTTAAGTGCTGAACCAATCTTTTCTGTATCTTCCTTAATTTCTTTACCCCTATTCTTTGCCATAGTATATATGCCTGATGTATTTATATTCGATACGGCAGATTGAACATCTGATATAAGTATATTATAAATTTGTTTTTGGTTTGCAGGTTCTGTCCAGGCAGAGTATAAACCTTTTACATTATCTATTAATTCACCCATCTCATCTACGCTCAGTTTTAAATTCGTTTTAAATCTAGATTGTGCTGTTGCTGCATGGTTTAGATATGTTTGTCTAGTTTGTGCCTGTAAATCCAACATCATTTGTGATGATTCACTATTTTTATATCCGTTCCAAGTCAAATGAATATATGGAACACCTGAATTTTTTTCTTTTACTGCCACGTATCTCACCTCTATTTGTCTTTCGTATAAAATTCTTCAAAAAAAATAAGCTTACTATATATTTATATATAGTAAGCTTATAGTTAATTAACTATTTCTGCCCTAGTATAGCTTCAGTTACAGCAGCGGGATTGCCACCGAACTCTGACATAGCGTCTTGAAGAACTTTTAAGTCGCCTGGCTTGAAATCTTTCATTAGTTTATTTATTCCTTCAAGTCTCTCAGGTAGTTGTTCCATAACTTTTTCGGCAATACCAACTAGTGAGTTTTTATATTTATCGTAATCATCCATAATTGCTTCGCAATATTCTATGAATGAATCATATTCGTCTTTAGGTATAGCAGAAACTACTGTATCAATTACACCATTCTTTTCCAAGAGATCATAAGTTCCTAAAAGGTCTTCTCTTTCTTTCTTAGTAATAGTGAGATTTGTATAGCAGAGAATCATATATACATGTAATAGCGCATCAGCTTTTGCTTTGTTAACAAAATTGAATTCACACGCTTCTTTAATTATTGTGTCTAGTATAAAGATTTTTTCAGTAATAGAAATATATTCTTTGACCTCAATTTCCACTTCACCGATCATTACCTTTGTTATTGCTGTTTCTTTGTTTAGTTTAAGTTTACTAAAAGTTACTTTTGCCATTTTAATATTCCTCCTTTTATTCCTTTTGTAAAGTAAAATATTGGGAGAGATTGCTCTCTCCCGTATTCATTAACCTACTATTTGTAATGCGAATAAAACTTTTTTGGTTTTATCAAATTTCAAGTAGTCTGAGAATGCATCCATTGTAAATGTGAATGTTGATGGGTCACCTGAAGCTGCCATTGTGAACTTAAATGCTGATTGAATCTTAACTTTTGGAATTATGAATTGTGCAGGTAAATCTACACCATCACTTTGTCGTCTGAATAGAGTTGCAGCTTCTAAGTAGTAATAGCCTGCAAATTTATCAGGTGCTATTGTTATTTCTTGTGCTCCACTTGCCATAGCAACATAAAAATCTAATAACACTGTTACAGTAGCGCCTTCAGTTATAGCTGCTTCTACTGGAACTGCGAAAGTTAATTTCTTAGCTGTAACATCTGCTTCAAGAACTGTAACTTTTCCAAGTCTAGTTTTTATCTCTCCATCTTCCATTAAGAATGCATAAGCATCAGATAGTGCTAAAGCTCCATTTTCAGCAATTGCATCTGCTATGTCAAGAACGATTGAGTTTGTTTCAACTGTAGCTGTTAATGTAGCAGTCGTATGAACGTTGATTTTAGCATCTTCGCCAGCTTCAGTTATACCTGCTCCTGAAAGAATTGCGAATCCTAGAGGACTCATTAATGCGTCTTCCATTGTAAATGTAACTGTTCTTTCACCTTCCCAAGCGATAAGTCTAGCGTTACCTCTACCTCCATTAGCATATACTGTTGTAGAAGCTCCTTCTACTGTAGATGTCTTTGCAGAATCAAAATAAATTACTGGTTCATCTGCTGCGAACTTACCTGTTCCGATTGTTACTGCTGATTTAGCTCTTAAAACTATATCGCATATTTCTCTTACACCAAATTTCATGGTTTCTACCTCCTATTTTTTTTGTTTGGACTGATTATATATTCTTCAACCAGTCTATCATCTCTACGCCCTTTGCGCCCGCCATGGCAGCTTTAACCGAATACTCGTTCTGAGTATACAGACCATAGCGTTCCATTTGATTGAAAAGCTGATATACGGTTAGATCAACCGCATTGATTATGTTTAAAGCGTTTGAGCCAATGCCGAGCGAGGAAATGTAGTTAGCTAATATATAAGTCTTTTCTAAGTTTTCGCCTTTAGCGATTCTAACTCTTTCTCTTGCCTTTTTAATTTTATCAGCAATGGCTTTTGCTCTTTCATCAATTGTGTTGAACTCTTCTTTTTTAACACTCTTTAGACATAAAGCTACATCAAGAGCTTCTTTTAATGCCGGATAATTCTCTTCTGTAATGACTATTGATTGTTTAGAATCTTTTCTGTTAAAACCAAGAATAATTCTTTCTTCTATACTGAAAGTATAGTTTGGAAGGACTATAGATAGAACCATTTCGAAACTCGAAAGAGCCTCTGATTCTTCATTTAGAACTTGCAATAATAATTCAAAATCAGACAAGGTTGATATAGCATTCTTGACCGATTCAAATTCTTCAATCCTATCTTCGGGAATGCTTATACTTAAACCTTTTATTACAGACTTAGCATTGATACTGAATAATCCCATACCAATATAAAACTTCTCCTCACCTAATACTGCAATTTCTCGTATAGTCGGCTGATGAATATTGGCCTTAAGTTCCAAAACTGGAATATCAGCACCTGCGACTAAAGTTAATTTGTCTATATCCATATGCTAATTATACCACAATTTACAAAGAATGTCAAGTTTAGACATTAAATGTCATTTATCACTTTATACATAACTGTGAATCCGGCAAGTTCTGAGGTGAGGATCAGACTATTTGCCGCAACGAATTCTGTTTTACCAATTCCGCTTAGTTTTTTATTATTAAACATTCCATCAAGTTCGTGCATTATCTTATATGGTCTAAGCATATAGTCATCCATTACCCAAGTATCTGTATGACATATAATATCAAAGATGATTACATTGTCTCTATATACTGGATTAGTCATATTAGGAGTAAATGTATCGAACATTACAATAATATAAGAACCAACTGTTTCTGGAATCGGAAGCTTGGGAACTACTTTAACATGAGTTCCTATCATTTCAGATTTCTCTATATCTGTTAATGGTGGCTTTGATAAAGTGTCTGGTGTTGTATATTTCAATAGTCTTAGTAAATTCTGATTTTCTAATATCTTAAACATTACATCTTTTAAGTCTTTTCCTGCGGCTTCAAAATTAAATGCTTTTGGAGCTGTTAAATCAATTTTCAATTGCTTTCCCTCCTTTAACTCTCATGTGCTTATCCAAGAATGGATTTTACTTTTATAACTTTTGTAGCTGCTTTAACATCTGCAATAGAATAACTTAAATGCGTTGATCCTATAGAACCATTAAATTTAATTGTTATACTAGATGCATCTTGTGCTAGTATATCTCCAAGAGTTGGATTGTCTATTGACCATATTGCAGATTCATCAGTTGGGTCAATAGTATAAGTTTGGATTAATCCTTTTATAGGATTAGTTTCTTCCAATCCAGTAATTACATAATTGCTTTCAACTTGGACTTCTTCTACCATATGTTCATAATCTCTAGCAATTTGTTCTGCCGAATTATCTTTATCTTCGTCAACAAAATCTTCAATTAGATGTAGTATAACGAGCTTAGGAGTAGTTATATCATCCACAACATTGATCTTCCATACTTTCCCCGCAACCATAATTTTATCGTAGCGATCAAGAGTCTTTGTTCCTTCTGAAGCACCCATCCATAAAGTTAGGGTGTTATTTCCAATGTCAAAGTTAACTCCTTTTTTATTATCTTCACTAATCTTTGTCTCAACAGGTCCCAATAGAGCTGCCCACTGTTCCCATATAACGCCATCATCATTTCTCCATTTAAACTTATAAAGAGCTTTCTTTATCGAAAACTTAAGATATGCACGCTCAGTAAGTTGGTGTATGATTACTATCCAATTAGTATCAGTTCTTTCCCAATAGAGCGTATCTCCTACTTCTATATTACTTGCAAGAGTAGTAGAAAGAGTTTTTTGATCATAGTCTAATTGTAATTTTTCATTGTTGATAAGTCCTTTTGAAAGAACTCCATTTTTATCGAGAGTTTCTGAATTATAAGAATGTATTAGTGCATAGTTAAATGAATCTTCTTTACCTTTAGTCATTCTATCCATTTCAGTAAGACCTCTATTTGCTAATCTCTTTTGAAATAATTCATATTCTTTACTTGCCATTTTCTTTCACCTACCTTAATTCATCAATTATATTGAGGCATTCGAAAATAGTTCTTCTATAAATCATAAAGTCTTCTAGCTTATATAGCCCTTCTAGTTTAGCCAATAGACTTATTAGATAGATTCTATTACACAATAGCTCATCAAGACCATTGAGTTCAACTAGAATCGTTGTTAAATATTTTCCCCATTCCAAGTGCTCTTCTCTAAGAGGTAGTAATTTGTATATCTTATTTTTCATTCCTGTAAGATATACATCAAAATCTGCCTTATCAAGTTGCATTCCGTATTTAGTTAACATACCTTCCGCCCCCAAATCCTGCAAGGTTAGGTTTAACAGTGCCGTCTATATCAAACTTTCTACGGTTGTATAACTTTTGCGCATGCATATTAGTTGCAGTAAAAGATGCTTTCATTTTTAAGAGAGTTCCAAGGTGATTAGCCTGAGAAGTAAACTTAAAATCTGATGAAGCATATTTCATACGAGTAACTTCAATTGTTCCAATCTGTCTATTAATCCATTCAATGAACATTAAATCAGCAAGCAATTCAATCTCATCGGGCTTTAAAACACAGTTATAGAATCCTTCAGAAATGACTAAGTCATTCTCATCAAAAGTAGTTATCGCATAGTCCATTAATTTAAATTTAGGAAATTCAAACTTTGTTATTGCAGTTAATAGTATATTTTGAATGTCTTTATGTGTATCTTCCTCAGTCCATTCCATATACATATCATCTGTTATTTTAGATAAAAAGCGAGTATAAATAATTTGGAATGGAGTGGTAGTTTGTTCTGCCATGTTTACCCCTCCAGTCTAATTAACCTTTTTTAACTACATTATATTTTGATACTGGTGCAACTTTTTCTTCTGCTTTAATAGGAGTGCTTCTTCTTTGTCTAACCGTAGTTTCTGCACTATCTACTTCAAAATCTTCATTATTCTTTATCATCGAATCTATATTAACTTTTAAGTGTTCGCTAATAGCCTTTCTTTTTTCTGCACTATCAAGTTTGGTATCTACTGCGGTTTTCTTAAGTAAATCTAATACGCCAGTAGGTGCAAACTCTAAGCAGTCTAAGAGTTGATCCATTGTTCCACTATCTAATAGCACTTTAATGTCGTTTTCATCATAAAAATATTCAGGATCGGTATTCATTCCTAAAAATTCACATACGTCTTGATCTTTAACTAATAAATATTTATTCATTAGGTTCGCTCCACCTGGAAGATATCTAAGAGCCTCTAGTTCTTCTACTGAAACCATTTGTAAGTTTCCAGTTCCAACCCATACTCTACTAATTCTTAAATCCGGTAGTTCATAACCTACTGTTCCTGTTGCTCTATTCCAAACTTTTACTTTTCTTGCTAAATCCATTTCTTTTGCCATTAATAATTCCCTCCTTGTTTCTCCTTTTTATCTCATAAACTATAAAAAAATAATGGGAGGACCAAGTCCTCCCTTATTTACTTTTTAAACATGTTGAGCGCTAAACTCAGCTGAAAGAGTAGTGTTCTCATAGATACACATGTTGTTTGAAGCTACTGTAGCAACTCCGAATTTCTTGTATACTTGAACTTCTCTTGATTGATCTCTGTTCTTAGCTTCGTCTACGATAGTTTGTCCTTCAAATGCAATTTTAACTGGTTTAGAGTTTGCACCTGATGGTATAATGTATACAAAACCTGGATCAATAACTTGAACTAGATTTGTTTCATCTTCGAAAGATTGTGGTAAGATTACAACTTTAGTTCCTTTGTAAACTCCAATGTATCCAACGTTGTTTCTTGCGTCTATCATGTTTTGTGATACCCATGCTGTAACAGGAACAATTAAAGATGCCATTTCTAATGTAGCATAAATTACTGGTTCTCCGTAAGCTCTAGCAACATTTAATAGTTTATCAAATCCTGCTTCGTTGAATCCTGTATAAGCGCCTTTGTTAGCTGCTTGTAGTTGCTCGTTTACTGTGATTAAAGATTTAGCGATTTCTCTGTAAACAGATTCGTCTAAACCTAACATTACGATGTCTAGTATTTCACCAAAATCAACTGCGCCATCTAGGAATTCTTCAAGACCTATTTGAGCTGCTCCACCGTATGCTTCACAAGTGATCTCCATAACAGTTTTATCTAGTTTGAAGACTTCATAAATACCTGCTAAGCCGACTCTTGTAACGAACTGTTTAGCTCTCATTTTACTTAATTTAAGAATGAAAGTAGGTTTGTCTCCTTGTGAATATGTTTTAACTTCTGCAAAAGCACCGTATTGTTCTAATACTTTCTTAGGAAGTATTAAGTCAATAACTTCTTGCATTAATTCGAATATATCCAATTGATTTCTTCTATATGAATTGAAGTTGCCTGCTAATGTATTTAATTCTACTCTAAGAGCTTCATTTAACTCTGATAGGCCATAGTTTTTTTCTCCAAAGCTGTAAGCTACTGGGGATTTCCTGTCTGCCTTTGCAACAGTTAACATAAGTTGTTTTATTTCTTTTATTGATAATGCCATTTTACATGTCCTCCTTTATATTAAATTATTGTATTCTTTGGAATTTGATTGCTGCTTGTGTATCGGGCATAGTAGTGATTTTTGCTGCTACCCAAGTTTGAACTCCTGCTTCAGGTGCTACTAATGTATCTTCGGCTTGAGTTAATATTCCACCTACGATAGTGAAAAGTTTTCCTTTGCTGTCTGCAAGAGTAGAAGTTAATGTGTTACAAAGATTAGTTGTGAAAATATCTCCAGGCATTGTTTTAAATAATCTTGGATATACTTTACCTCCAACTGCTTCTGATTTCTTAAGAGCGAAGTTTTTAAAACCTACTTCTCTGAATCTATCATAAATCTTAACCTCTGAATAAACTAACATGTCCTCTCCTAAACCAGTTGTGTTCATTTCACCTGCTACCATATCATACTTTAAGAACATTCCGTTTTGGATTGTGTCGTCTAACATAGCTGCGTCTGCTGCAGGTAGTTGTGCATATATTTGTGCGTTTCTTTGAGCGGATAAGTGATTAGGTTCTACTTGTCCGAAACCTTTTTTTGCTAATATTGCCATTTTATTGTCCTCCTTTATTTAATTGAATTAGATGCGATTCTTAACAATGGTGTCTACGGCTTTTAACCACGATGGGGTATTGTCAGTAGCTTTAGCATTGAAAGAAATTATTGGGTCCTCTAAATGATTATCGGTTTTCGTGCTATCGCCTAAATTAAAATTGACCTTTTTTCTTACTGCAATTACAGAAAGTTTTGATTCAATTTCTGATAGAGAATAACTTGCGATATTTTCTTTAACATCTTTTAAATCTTCTGCGTCTAACATGAAGAATGATTTAATCATTGTTTCTTTGCTTGATGTATCAATAGAAGTTTTCATTTCCCTTAAAGAAAATACCTCTGCTTCAAGAGCGTCATATTTAGTTTTAAGTTCTGTATATTCTACAACTTCCTCAAGAGTATACTTAGGTTGGCCATCTTTAGGATCTTCTTTCTTAGGATCTTTTGGATTTTTAGGATCTTCGCCATCCTCTGGAACTTTTGCACTATCTTTAGTCTTAGCTGCCTTCTCTGCCTCTAATTTCTTAGCCTCTTCCTCTTTAGCTTTCTCCTTAGGATCAACGAATGCATTGTTAGCTGCATCTTCCTTAGCTTTCTTTTCAGCGTCTGCTTTTGCTTTAGCATCGGCTTCAGCCTTAGCTTTGTCTTCCTCAACTTTCTTAGGATCTACTGCATTGTCAGCTGCTTCTTTCTCAGCTTTAGCTTTTTCCTCAGGAGTCATTTCCTTTGGATCTTTTACAAAATCTGCTCCTGCATTAGCATTAGCGTTTGTGTCTATTGGGTTTTCAATTTCTTGACCATTTTTGTCTTTCATTTTTTCTCCTCCTTCTTCACTATTTAATGCTTCTTTAAGGTCTAACATAAATTGTGTCATTCCTTCTTTGAACTCATTTTTCTTTAAAGAATAATCTTGGTTGTCGATATGTTCTAATATGTT
>Ga0172378_10001798_pt1 | contig 19886 bp, 20 predicted proteins | sample GrowelOW332metaG_FD_119755 | JGI IMG/M metagenome (GOLD analysis project Ga0172378, IMG submission 119755) | Groundwater microbial communities from an aquifer near a municipal landfill in Southern Ontario, Canada - Pumphouse #3_1 metaG | ecosystem: Environmental > Aquatic > Deep subsurface >... | reverse complement strand
TTATGAATTAGCTTTTTCAGCTTAAAAAAAAGATACCGTTACTTAATCCATAAAATTAAGTAACGATATCTTCTTACTATTTTCTAATATTCAGCACATCTAAATTAAGTTTTTTTGTAGATGGAAGAACCAAGTCTGCATCACGGAGAGTTTTTTTATCACCTATACCTATAGAGAACATTCCTGCAGAATTTATTCCTTCAATTCCGGCTTCTGCATCTTCAATTCCAATGCAGTTTTCAGGTCTTAAATGGAGTCCTTTAGCTGCTAAAAGAAATATGTCCGGTGCCGGTTTGTTTTTTTTGCAAAGATTAGGATCTGCTACATAGTCAAAATATTTTTCTGCATCTAATCTTTTCAATACCGGCAGTGCATTTTTACTTGCTGAAGCAAGTCCAATTCTAATGTTATTACTTTTCAAATCTTCTAAAAAGTCTTTAATTCCAGGCAGCATATCAGATGGCTTAATAGTACTAATCAGCTTAACATATTCATCATTTTTTTCTTTTGCCAAAGCTTCCTTTTCCTCTCTGGACATTGTTTCTTTTAATCCTTTAACCTCCAAAATTCTATCTAGTGAATCCATTCTGGATACTCCCTTAAGTCTTTCATTGAAGCTTCTGTCAATCTCTATTCCTAGTTTTTTGCCTAGATTTCTCCAAGCTATATAGTGAAACTCCGCTGTATCAACTATAACTCCATCCAAATCAAATACAACTCCTAAAACATTCATTACATCACCCTCATTTTATATAATTTATACCTCTACACCAAACCAGCTTACCTTTCCATATTTCTTAAAGCCTGTCTTTACAGCAAGCCCCGGAGACATATTATTACTCTCCACAATATGAAGATATGGAATATTGCCCCGTTTTAATATCTTATCAGTTAAATCCAGCGAAACATAAAGAGCATAATTTTTACCTCTGTACTCTTCTTTTGTGTACATAATTCCCATAGAATTATCTTCATGAGTAAGTACCCAGGATGCCAGATCATTTCCTTCATATATACAAGAGGAAGGTCTGTTTAAAATATCATTTTCTATTTCCTTTATGCTGAAGTCATCCCTATATGTATAATAATCATCTACTTCCTTAGCATTCTCAAGTTTTAAATCCTTTGGGTTTCCCTGAATCCTGCTGGTATCAGCACAAGAATTAGGATAATAATATAGGTTACATTTATTCTCCCAGTTTATATTATAACCCTTTTTAATTTCTTCTGCTATATCAGTTCTTACTCCTGAAAACCCATATTCACCCTTCTTAATTAAATTATCTTTAATATCTTTAATAAAACCTTTGCTTTCTGTATATATATGGTTAAAGTAGCCTCTGTTTAAAAAAACTCCATTTATATTTTTAGCGTCATTAACATACACATCATATTTCTTCAGGTTTTCCATAACTGCTTTTATATTAAGATTATATATTTTGTCTTTTTCAATAAATTCTTTTACCCTTTCAATATTACTGCTGTTTAATATTAACTTTTCCATAGTTATATCTCCTTAGTTATCCACTTATCCTTTTTATAATAATATATCAAAATTCCAGATTCAACTACTACTGATAAAGCCACAGCAATCCAAACTCCATTTATCCCCATAAACATGGCAAGAAAATAGGCACAAGGCAGTTTAAATACCACATTAGATACAATGGAAGCCATCATGGGCGGAAATGTATCCCCTGCCCCCTGAAAGACTCCACCGTATATAGTTGAATACACCACAAATATTAGTCCAATAAATACTATTCTTAAATAATTAGCTCCAATTTGTATAACATTTGCATCATTTATAAATATTCCAATAATTACTTTTGGAATTACCATGTAAAAAAATGAAAAGAATGTCATGTTATATACGGCAAATTTTATTCCATATTTTATTGCTGTTCTTGCTTCCTCTACATCTCCCTTTCCAAGGCTTTGTCCTACTATTATGGAAATTGCAGTTGATAGCCCAACTAGGAAAATAAATGTATAGTTAAAAAGCTGTCCTCCAATACCAAAGGCTGCTGTTCCGTCAGATTTTGATATGGAGTAAACTATTCTGAACATTATCATACCTGTAATTGGTCTTGCAACCTGTGAGACAGCAAAGTACCAGCCAATTTTTAGTATTCTGATCCAATTCTTTAAATTAAACTGCAGACTTTTGAAAAATAGATCCAATTTATTTTTATATACCTTTTTAATAACAACTCTGAAAATTAGAATACATCCAATAAAATTAGATATAACAGTAGCTATTGCTGCTCCTTTTATGGAATAGTTCAGAGTAAACATAAAAATAGGGTCTAAAATAATATTTAAAATATTTGCTATACCAAATATAACAAGAGGCGTCCTGGTATCTCCTATTGCCTGTAGAATTGTCCTCAGTGCTGAATTTAGAAATACAATAGAAGTCCCAAAAAATATTATAGATAAATAGCTGTATCCTAAGGCCATAACTCTAGGGCTTGGATTGAACATTACAGAAAGAATACTTTTAGTAAATATAAAGCATACGATTCCTAAAAAAGCCCCAATAATGACTGCCAGAATTATAGAAATCCCTGAAAAAGCTCTTACACTTTCCTCATCACCGCTGCCAAAGCTTCTTGAGACAAGTGCAATTACTCCGGCTGATACCAGAGAGGAAAGAACAAATATTACAGTTGATGAAGAATTTGAAAGAGATGCAGCTGCTGCAAAATCTTTTCCCAGCTTTGATATGTAAAACAGGTCCACTGATGTGAGCAGAGTCTGAAGTATCATTCCCAGCATAACCGGCCAGGAAAGAGAAAATAATTTTTTTATGTTCATTTATTATCCCCCAATGTATGATTTAACCATGCATTTTCATCATATAAAATAACTCATTAAATTGCAATACACATTAATACACCCATCTATTTTTTAATGCATATATTTTATTATAGTAATAATTTTTCAGGAGGCTGTCATGGGAAAACCTGTTCAATTTAAAATAAATCCGGAAACAAATAAGGGTTACCAAAGAAAATTTGTAATTAAGGAGGATAACAGAGCCATTATAGATGGCATAATTTTAGACAATGATAATAATCCTATAGCAGATGCCATTGTGAAATTATATATTATGAATAAGGAAACAGATATCCTGGAACCTATATCCTATACATTTAGCGATGAGTATGGAGAATTTGCATTTGGTCCAGTAAATACTGCGAATAATTATTTGATTAAGGTTTGGCATAATATTAAAGAAGCTAGCCAAACTAAAATAAAATTAGAACCTGTCAGCGATTTAACAACCTTTTTAAATGAAGCAAATCTGGATACCGCTGAATTCTGCCAAGCGGAATGTGAATATATCCTATAATATGTTACTATGTAATTCCTGTTCTAATTAAATCACCTGCTGTTACAGCAGGTGATTTAAAAAAATATGAGGATTAATCCTCATTATCCTCATCTGTAAAATTGTACTTGTAAGTAGCCTCTTCCTTTACGTCCTCTCTTTTTATAAATGTTCTTTTTTTCTTTGATATTACAGTATGTATAAGAGTCCCGATACCAATTAAAGCAAGTGAAAAAATTGCACTGCCTAAATAATTTTTATTTTTTTTCATTTTTCCTCTCCTCCATTAGCATTATATTATCTTCTAATTACTATTTTAACCCAATTATACTAATTTGAAAAGCAAGATTCTATTAAAAATTATATAATAGAAATAAAGAAGATGGAATTGCATAATTTAAAAATAATTTTCAAATAAAAAAACGCAGAACATTCGTTATTTTTATTTGAAAACCAGCCGAAAGTAATTATATAATTTCCTAAACTGAGAAATTATATAGTTATAAACTTATTTTTCAAATAAAAAAACGCAGAACATTCGTTATTTTTATTTGAAAACCAGCCGAAAGTAATTATATAATTTCCTAAGGAGATGATTATTATAAAAATAGGACTTATTCAGTTAAAACCATCTAAAGATAAAAAGGATAATATAATAAAAGCAGAAAAAATGATAAGAGAAGCTGCTTTAAATGGAGCTGAAATAATTTCCCTTCCTGAAATATTTAATACTCACTATTCCTCAGAATACTTTGCATCAAATGCTGAAACATATCCCTTCGGTAAAACAATTAAAATGCTGAGCATTGCTGCAGCTTTAAATAAAATATATCTTATAGGAGGATCTGTTCCTGAAAAATATGAAGATAAATTATATAATACCTGCTTTATATTTGACAGGTGCGGAAAGCTTATAGCAAGGCACAGAAAGCTTCACCTGTTTGATATAGATATAAAGGGTAAAATTAGTTTTAAAGAATCCTTATATTTTTCCCCTGGCAGCTCAATTACAGTATTTGATACTGACTGCTGCAGAGTTGGAGTCTGCATTTGTTTTGATATCAGGTTCCCTGAAATATTCAGAATCATGGCAGACTTAGGAGCTAAATTAATATTTGTACCGGCAGCCTTTAATATGACCACAGGTCCTAAGCACTGGGAAACTTTATTTAAATCAAGGGCAATGGATTATCAGGTATATACAGCAGGCATATCACCTGCAAGAGATGAATTAAGCTCATATACAGCATATGGCAATTCAATTATATGCAGCCCCTTTGGTGAAGTATTAAGCTCACTTGATGAAAAGGAAGGAATATTATATGGTGATATAGATATGGAATACTTAGAAAAGGTAAGGCTGGAGCTCCCACTTACTAAATCAAGAAGGCTGGATTTAAAAGTTGAAAAGATAAAAGGCTGATAATCAGCCTTTTAAAATTTAACCTTTGGAGCTTCTCTTTCCTCATCACTTTCAACACTAAAGAATGGTTCCTCAGTAAAGTGAAATATGTTTGCAACAAGATTGCTTGGAAAATAAGCTATCTTTCTGTTATACATCATAACTGTATCATTATAAAACTGTCTTGCAAAAGCTATTTTTTCTTCCAATCTAGACAGTTCACCCTGAAGCTCCAAGAAATTAGTATTTGCCTTAAGTTCCGGATAATTTTCAGCTACAGCAAAAAGATGATTAAGAGCCTTAGTTAAGCCACCCTCAGCTTCCACCTTTTGATCTATGGTACCTGCATTATCTATTCTGCTTCTTGCTTTTGTAACTTCCTCAAATACTTCCTTTTCATGACTTGCATATCCTTTAACTGTCTCAACTAAATTTGGTATCAGGTCATATCTCTTCTTAAGATGAACATCAATCTGTGAAAAGGCATTCTTAACTTTAAGCCTTAAGGATACTAAACCATTATAGGTTAATATAAACCATAGAACAATAATGACTACTAAACCAGTTAGTACATAATTCATAATATACCCCCTTAACAAAATGAGTAAATTTCATAATTTAATTATACAGTACTTTAAGCTAATTATACCAAAAAATTATAAATCCCTCAAATCAGGGACGCAATTACTCTTTTTTGAAATAATACTCTCCTCTCTCTAAGCTTTCCTTTACGTAATTTGGAAGGATAAAGGCTGCCTTATGGACTTCTAGATTATAGTACCTGGTTTTAAGCCCAAGCTCCCTCCACCCTTCTTCCTTTATGTCATTAACCGGATGAAATTTTTTCGATGAAAATCCAAAAACCCAATAACCTGAGCCATAGGTTGGTATCATGTATTGATATAAAAGACTGATACTAAATATGCTTTTCTGTTTTTGGTGAGCTCTTATCATCTCTTTTGCATTATTAATATAATATGGGCTTTCATTTTGGTTAATAAGTATTCCATCCTCCCTTAATGCTTTGGAACAATCCTTATAAAAAGCTAATGTAAACAGACCTTCTCCGGGGCCTATAGGATCTGTTGAATCTATAATAATAAGATCATATTTATTTTCTGATTTCTCAACAAAATTTACTCCATCATCAATGAATAATCTTACTCTTTTATCATTGAAGCTGTCAGCTGTAAAGGCCAGATACTGCCTGCTTACTTTTACCACCAGCTCATCAATTTCTACCACATCTATGGTTTCTATAGTTTTATATCTGGCAAGCTCCCTGACTGCGCCTCCGTCTCCTCCTCCGATTATTAAAATATTTTTAATCTCAGGATTAACTGCCATAGGAACATGAGTTATCATTTCATGATAAATAAATTCATCCTTCTCTGTACACATTATACAGTCATCAATTACAAGAACTCTTCCAAACTCTTCTGTATCATAAATATCAATTTTTTGGAAATCACTTTTTCCTGTAAATATATGGTCCTTTATCTTTATTGAAAATTTAACTCCTTCTGATTGAATTTCTGAAAACCACTTCTCCATATTCCCTCCTGTTAAGGTCTATATTTTATATCATTATATTTTTTATCTGAGAAGTAATTTATTCTCTCTAATATGCCCCTTGCAACTTCAGCTGTTTCATACTTTTCAGATTTTAATTTTTCCTTTAAATACTCAAAGGCTGTCCAGGGGTCTATTGTATCTCCACAGGTAAATAAATCTACAGCTGCATAACCATATTCAGGCCAGGTGTGAATTGTTATATGAGATTCCATTATTATTATAGCTCCTGAAATGCCATGAGGATTAAACTTATGGAATACAGACTGAACTATGGTAGCTTTAGCAGCTTGTGCCGCTTCATTCATATATATTTCAATTTTATCTCCATCATTTAATATTTTTTCATCACAATTATAAAATTCAACTAAAATATGCTTACCTAACTGCCCCTTATTCATAATTTACTCCTTTCAATATAGTCCTTATAGATAATATTCATTATTTGCCATAAAAATATTAAAATAGTAAAATATTATTGAGGTGATATTATGTGCGGCAGGTTTTTATTAGATGCTGATTTTGATTCCATTATATATTATTATGGTTATTTAATTAATAATGGAACAAATGTTACATTTCCTAAAGGTGATGTTTTTCCATCTCAGACCTTTCCTGTTATAACTAAGGATAAAAGACTGCTTCCTCTTAAATGGGGTATTAATATTAAAGGCCTTAATAAAAGCCTTATTAATGCCAGGTCTGAATCTTTATTTACTAAACCCGTTTATAAAAATATGAACAGCTGCAGATGTCTGATTATTGCTAATTCATTTTATGAATGGGATGATAAAACAAAAGTGAAATATAAAATATCCGGTGAATCTCCATTTATTACCTTAGGCGGTTTATATAGTAATAGCTCCTTTCTGATAATAACAAAAGAAGCCAATAGCTATATGAAAGGCATACACAAAAGAATGCCCCTTATATTAAATAAAGATGAAGAAGCAAGCTTTCTTTCAGATGATAATCTGGCAAAAGAAATAACTTACAGACAAGTTACTGAAAAAGTGTTTTTAGAGCCTGCTTCAAATCAGCAGATAAGCTTATTTTAGAAAATCTTCCAAGGGTACATTTAAAGCTTTATAAGAATTTTTATCGCTGTCATAAAAATGCCACCATTCGGAATTAATAGAAATAAACCCTGATTTTTTCATGGCATCTGTTAATATACTTACATTTTTTCTTTGCTCTAAGGTCCAATCTTTTGAGGACCTTCCTGCTTTTCCTGTAAAATCATCAAAATTTGTGGGCATATTAAGCTCTTTATTGTTTTTATCAACAAGGGTAACATCAACTGCACAGCCCTTTGAGTGATCGCTGCCCCCCTTGCTGGGGTTTGCTACATACCTCTCATCGGGAACTATAGACCAGAACCTTACTTGGGCAGATTTAGGTCTATATGCATCATATACCTTTATCCTATAGCCCAGCTTTTTAAGAATACTATTTGCATTTTTAAGCTTTACAGCAGATCCAAATCTTAAAGCACAGACATGGCTGCTGTATATTTTAGTCTTAGTGAAATTATTAGTTGTTGCATATCTTAAATCCTGAACTATTGTATTGTCTAAATCTTTAATAAGTATAAGGCCATTAATCTCTTTTATAGTCTTACTAATTACCTGAGGTTTTTCTTTTAATGTTTTATTTTCGTCCTGGAGCTGTTTGTTTTTACTGAGCAGTTCTGATTTTTTGCTGTTTAAGCTTATTATATCCTGATTAAGTTTTTTTATTTTCGCTTTTTCTTTTGTATAGCTTAATCCTGTAATTGTAATTAAAATCAATAGAATAGCAATAAAAACTGTATTTAATATTTTCTTTACCATTTTCACCATTTTCCTCTCAAAATATGTAAATTAATTTTCTAACTTTTCTTAATTAAGGAAATTGCATAATAACATTTTGGCTGATTTTTCAGTTTAAAAATAACGAAATTATCAACATTTTTTTAAGCTGAAAAGGTTAATTTTTGAATTATGCAATTTCTTCAATTATACATTATTTACATCGTGAATGAGAAATAAAATATATAATGAATATATGCTGGAGGATTTTTACGATATAATATCAAATTTTTATCAAAAAAGATAAAATATACAATTCATCATTAAAAAACGTTAAAGCTTCATTATTTTCATGATGAAGCAGACGAAGGTAATTATACATTCTCCATAAATAAAACCCTATAGATATCTATAGGGTTTTATTTACTACTTTCTAAATCCTCTATTGCCATTTCTTTGTTTTCTTGCTTTTCTGCACTCAGGACATCTCTGTGGTTCATTTTCGAATCCTTTTTCCTTATAGAAAGCCTGCTCGCCTTCTGTAAAAACAAATTCCTTTCCACAGTCTTTACAAATTAATGTTTTATCCGGCATTTCAACATTCCTCCTTTTACAATATTCAAGATTTAAGAGCTGATTCACACTATACCTTACATGAGGAAATGTTGTTCAGAATCTTTAAATCTTTATGTAATTGTTATGGCTAATTACATAATAAATATAGTAAAAAATATGTAAATTTTTAACGTATTTTCTAATATTATGTAATAATTCAAAACCTACCAAGGTTTTATTTTAACTAATTCTTCTAGTTCTTCAGCTGATACCGGAGGACTATAATAGTATCCCTGAATTTCATCACAGTTATTATCTTTCATGAATTCAAACTGAGCTTTTGTCTCCACTCCCTCTGCAATTACCTTCATTTTAAGAGAATGAGACAGGTTTATAATAATCTGGGCCAGAGTTCCATCTTCTTTTTCAGGAAAATCTTTTACAAACTCTCTATCAATTTTAATTTTATCAAATTTGAATTTTCTAAGATAGCTAAGAGAGGAATAACCTGTTCCAAAATCGTCGATGGCTATTTTTACACCTAATGCTTCTATTTTTTCAAGTTCTTCTCTTACTTCTTGATTATCATCCATTAAAAGTCCTTCCGTTATCTCTATCTCAAGAAAGCTTCCATCTAATGAATATTTATTTAACTTTTTCTCAATTAATTGTGATACGCTCATTTTTTTAAACTGTACAGGAGAAAAGTTAACAGCTACAGTTAAATCCATATTACTTTCTTTCCAATTGCTGCACTGTTTAAGGCTTTCATCTAATACCCATTCCCCTATATTTAAAATAAGTCCCGTCTTCTCAGCTATAGGAATAAATTTATCGGGAGGAACGTTTCCCAACTCCTTATTATACCACCTTATCAGTGATTCAGCTCCTATAATAGTCTGCTTTTCAAGGTCAATTTGAGGCTGGTAATTTAAATAGATTTCATTTCTTTCTATGGCACCTCTTAGTTTAGATTCTATTTTGTTGTTATATAAATATTTATCTATAAGGTTTTTATCGAAAAAATGATACCTTACACTATGACCGGTATATAAATAATGCTTGGCTAGGTCAGCATTTTTAATAAGTTCTTCAATATTTTCTGCATCATCAGGATAAATTGATACACCTATTGATAAATATAGATATATGAAATCCTCATTAATATTTATTGGTTTTTGTAATTCCCTTATAATATTATCAATAAATTCTGCTGCATCTTTATTTTCTGATGAAACCATAAATATAAGAAACTCATTTTTCCCTGTTCTGGATAAAACTATGTTTTCATTACAATTTTCTTTTATTACAGCTACTGTTTCCAATATTAATGAGTCCATTTTTTTATATCCTAAGCTGTCTTTTAATTCATCATAGTTATTAATATCTAATGAAATCACACTGATTTTCTCTTTTGCCTTATTTATGCTGTTAATCCTGTTTGATATAAGTTGTTTAATAAGGTGCAGTGTTGGAAGCATTGTAAACTCGTCATAATCTAAAAGATTTTTTATTTTTTCTTCCTGCTCTTTTATATATGTTAAATCTTCGAATATGCCTAAATATTCAACCTGATCATTTTCTCTGCTTATTTTTATTATGCTTATATTTTTAGGATACAGCCTGCCGTCTTTTCTTTTGTCCCATATCTCTCCCTGCCATCTTCCATGCTTACTTATGGATTCCCACATTGTTTTATAAAACTCACTGGAATGCTTTCCTGATTTAAAATAAGATGTTTTCTTTCCTAATACTTCTTTCATCGTATATCCGGTAATATTAAGAAAAGATTTATTTACATAGATAACTCTTGTTTCTGAATCAGTCAGCAGTATGGCTTCTTTTGCATTTTCCATAATAGTGCTGGCCATCTCCATTTTATCTTTTGCTTCTTTTCTATTATTTAAAATGCTGGCTGCAAACAGAGAAATCATCATTATGAGTATTGCAGAAATTATTCCAATGTCTAAAAGCCCGCTGTTTTTAATATTTGCAAAAAATCCTAAATCATCTAAAGGGCATGATATTAGAAGGTATAAATTATTATAACCTATTATATTTACAAAATCTGAATCATTATCCGGCAGCAGCGTTATTGATGTGAAATAGTACATATTACTGTCCTCAGCAAAACTGCTGTGTTCTCCGCTTATAATATCCCAAATCTTTTCTTTTTCATTTTTAAAGGATATTTGATTTTTATCTGGATACATAAATGCCCATTCTTTTTCTCTATTTTCATTTTTTATCCAGTATCCTTGTTTATTAACCAGTTCTATTTTGTAATTTTTATTTAGTTTTTCATATTTATCAATCTGATTTAACACATCTTCACCCAGATAATTAAATACAAGAAATCCAGATTTTTGTCCATTATTATTAAAAAGAGGTATACCAAACCTGATAATAGGTTTTATTGGATTTTCTATAATACCCTTTTCTGTATTTAAATCAAACTGGGATATATATATTTGATTTTTATTAAGGTTTGCCATATCCTTAAAATAATTACTGCTGCTCTTATCTTGAAGATTATTTTTATCAACTATTTTTATATCACTAAAATTATAGTTTGCTCTGGCCTTTTCCATGCCATTTGGGCTTAATATTCTTATCTGATCGTATACCTTTTTATTTGTTTCAAATCTTTTAAACAGCTGGTTAACTTCATAAAGATTATTATCATCAGGTAAATTAATATAATTATTTAATTCATTTGAATTCATAATCACTTTAAAGTCCTGGGAAATTGTACTGAAGTTATTTTCAATATTAAGTTTTAATATTTCTCCGCCCTGCTGCTCTCTCAATTTCAAAAGTTCTTTTCCATTATTTATATCTAAAATATTTATTATGGAAAGAGATAAAAGAAGGACTATAATTAATGGGAAAAAAAGCAGGCAAAAATATTCCAATATTTGTTTTTTCCCTCCTCTTTTGTTAAATCCGCTCATATATCTATTTTCTCCTAGGTTTATTCGCTTACATTTGTGAGGAAATTACATAATTACAAATTAATTTTTAAAATTAAAAAGCATTGATAATTTGTTATTTTTAAGCTAAAAATCAGCCAAAAGATTATTATTCAATTTTCTTAAGTATAACAAACTATTGTAAATTGATAAACATCTTTATTATATTTTTGACCTGACAGCATATTTTATCAAAGGAATTACTTAAATTTTCAGATATTTCTAAACCATAACTTATATCCTCTGCCTCTATTCCAATAATATACCCCCTGATTTCTTTATAATAAAGCTGAATTATCTGTATTAAATTTAAACTATGCTGGGTATAAATATTTATACCCTCTATGCTGTCTATAGGAATAAGCTTGATTTCTTCTGTCTTATTTTCGCTATGCATTGCATCTATGATTAATACAAAATCTCTTTCCTGAATATTGGATAAGGCGTATTCAATATCCGTTTCACAAATATAAAGTAAAGCTCCATTTTTTTTTAATTCCTCTTCTATTTCTTTCCCAATCAAAATCCCAATTTTATCATCTTTCATCAGCATGTTTCCTATAGCAAATACTTTTACCATTTATATAGTTTATGTGCAGGCCCGGTAATCTCTGTTTAAGACATGAGTTGCACAGGATACACAGGGATCATAGGATCTAACTATTCTTCCAATCTCAACCGGGTTTTTCATATCATTGATTTTAGTTCCCATTAAGGATTTTTCAACTGTTCCATATACCCCATCACTGCCCTTAGGTGACAGGTTCCATACTGTAGGAGTTATTATATTGTACCTCTTTATAATAGAATTTTCTATTTCTATACTGTGATATAAAGCTCCCCTTGTGGTATCTGTAAGTCCAAATCCTATAAGACTCCCTTCAAAATTATATATCCCCTGGTTATTTTCCATAATTTTTACCCTATTTATCATTTTATCCATAATATTTATAATTTTCTCAGTCTCAATTACCCTCGCTCTGTTTCTGTCCATACAGGAGCTTCTCATAATATATTCCCCTGATAATATAAGTCTTGCTAATGGGCCCACCTCCATTGGAAGTCCATCATACCTGGCTGCCTTAATAAAAGTATAGGAATTTTCCTTATCTAAGTTAACCTTGCCATCTTCATAGTAAGAATATCTAATATCCTCACTGATCTTATCTTTGGAAAACTCATTGTATTTACCTTCTATGATTACACTTGATTTTATATAGGTAATATCCTCTTCATTATAATTATTAAATACTCCAAAGCTTAAAAAATTATTGTATGATTTTCCTTTCTTAAAATAATCTGAATAGTAATCAGATATTATATCCATATCTTCCATCATATTATTGCTTATAAATTCACTTAAACTTTTAATTATAGATTTAACCTTACTTATTTTATATGAGTCTATAGTTGTTGTTACTCCTCCCGGAAAAACTCCATGATTATGAGGAGCCTTACCTCCAAGTACCGCCTCCCCCTCATGAGCTAATCTGCTCATTTCTATACCTTTTATATAATTATCGCTAATTACTTTTTCTATTTTTTCTGGTATCCTATAGTCTGTGTAATCATTTTGATATAAAGGACTAACATGAGGCAGCCTTACATAGCTTGGCACTGTAAATAAATAGAATTGTCTTAAATGGTTTTGAATAAACTCAAAACCATGGATAATATCTCTTAAATACATATCATTTATATCAACTTTAATTTCTAAGGCATTTTCAATTGCCATAGATGATGCAATAGAATGAGCAGCAGAACATATTCCGCAAATTCTTTCTGTTAGAAAAACAGCATCCAGCGGCGGTTTTTTTTCCAGTATTTTTTCAAATCCCCTATATAAAAGTCCTGAAGTTTCAACATCTGCTACTTCATTTTTCTCTAAATTTGCAGTTATCTCTAAAAAACCGCTGATTCTTGTTATTGGATCAATAATTATACTTTTACTCATATTTCCTCCTAATACCTGACGAAAGGTTCCATTTTATCAGGAAAGTTTGGTTGAGCGCAGCCAATACAGGGAGAATTATTACCTATAGGCCAGTTGACATACCCATTCCATTTTCTCCTGGGGCAGTCAGCTTTAGTAACCGGTCCTCTGCAGCCCAGCTTAAACATACAGCCTTTCTCACCTAACTTTTTTGCAAATATCTTTTTTTCAAAATATCCTCTTCTTGTACAATTATCATGAATGGTACTTCCATAAAACATAACTGGTCTGTTAAGCTCATCTAAGTGCGGCATACCGTAACTTATAATATGTGCCAAGACACCTATTACCCAATCAGGATGGCAGGGGCATCCCGGTAAATTTATTACTGATCTTTTCAAAACCTCTGAAATACTTTTAGAGCCGGATGGATTTGGAGATGCCGCAGATACTCCTCCGAAGGAAGCACAGGTACCAGCTGCCATAACAAACTTTGCCTTTTCTCCGGCACGTAATGCAGCTTCTAATGCTGTTATCCTTTTTCCTTTATAATTTGCAATTATATTGTACTTGCCATCCTCTATTGTAGAAATAGCTCCATCTACAATTAGAATAAAATCACCATTTAATGTGGAAAGAAATTTTTCATAAGCTCTTTCTCCTTCATTTGCCATAAGAGTATTACTATATTTTAAATCTATAAGACTTGTTAAGGCATACATAAGACCAGGGTTCTCACCATTTAAAAATGATATAATATTTCCAGAGCAGCCTGCAGCTTCAAGCCAGATTCCTTTTAATTTTTTTTCATTATTTTTTCCTATTATATCTTTAGCATCATTAAACATTTTATCTGTAATATTATCCATAACAACTCCTTACTTTATTAGTGTCCCTACCTTTGGAATATTGACCAGTACATCTTTTTTATGACAGGTATTAAATTCTCCGGTTAAATCCTTTCCTGCTGTATTCCCAAAGTGAGTTCCGCCCCCCCAAGCTGCTATATTGCTCATATCATAGACTATTCCATCAACAGCTGCGTAAGCTTTTTCTCCTCTGCTGCCATTATATTTAGCCAAATCTTCTAAGGTAAACTGGGTATCTAACCTTTTCAAATTCTCCTCTTCCATATTAATTAGATCTTCATAATAAGATTCCTGCACAGGACATAAACTGTTTAAAGACATATACTTATAAAAATCTATTTTCTTTAGAATTCTTTCTTTTTCCATAATACATCTCCATACTATTTCTTATATATTAATGTATATGAGAAATTTATAAGTTTTATTTTTCAAACGAAAAAATAACTCATAAAAAAGCTTATGAGTTATTTATCCTTTGAATCTAATTTATACATTAAAAAAGATCCTGTCAGTGGTAAAATAAATTCCCTATGGGTTACAGGAGTGTGTTCTGCAATATAAATGCTGGTTATATGCTTCATGTACATCCTCGTTCTGCTTTACATTACTCATTTTTTGAATAAATATCCGAAAATTCAATATTAATTCTTTCTATATCTAATTCATAATTCTCATTTTCATCTATTGATTCACAGGCCTTTATAATAGGAAGATATATTATAAATTCACTTCCCTCTCCCAGCTTGCTTTTAGCTGCTATTCTCCCTTTATGCATTTCAACTAAGGACTTAACTAAGGATAATCCTATTCCAGTACCCTCTCTATTCCTGCTTAAAGACTTGTCTACCTGATTGAATCTTTCAAAAATCGAATCTAACTTTTCTTCAGGGATACCAATACCATTATCCTTTATTGATATTATTATTCCCTCATTTTGATCTTTTATATTTACAAATATTTCTCCGCCCTGTCCTGTAAACTTTATTGAGTTTGATATTATATTAAGTATTATTCTTTCAATTTTATCAGGATCACAGGCAGTCATTTTCTCTTCCACATCTGTATCAAATACAAGTTTTATCCCTTTACTCTCTACATAGGAAGCAACAGATAAAGTAATACCCTCAACAATACTTATAATATTGCAATTTTTGAATCTAAGTTTAACAAATCCTGAATCTATTCTTGTTATATCAAGGATATTATTAATTAATTTAATAAGCCTGTAACAATTTTGTTTCATCATGTGGAAATATCTTCTCCTAATATTTTTATGTTCTTCAGTTCCTTCATTGTAAAGACTTAAAGTTTGAACAGCAGCAAATATAACATTCAGAGGTGTTTTTAGTTCATGGGAAATATTAGAGAAGAAATCAGTTATCAGTTTATTCATTTCTCTTGTTTCATTAAGCAGTTTAATGTTCTTCTCCACATCTCTCTGCAGTTTCTCCATCTGAATCTCGGGAGTTATATCATGAAGTATGCTTAAGATGGTTGGTTTCCCTTCATATATAATAAGTGTTGATTTGTTTTCCACTTCCACTATTTCTCCATCTAATTTAAGTAATTTACTGTTATAGGATATAATGCTGTTTATATTTTTGTTTATCTCATCATGCTTTTCTTTTACAAATTTATGGATATCAACCGGAATAAAATCATATATTTTTCTTCCCTGCATTTCTTCCTGACTATTATATCCTGTAAGTTTAAATGCACTTTCATTTGCAAAAAGCAGGATACCCTTTCGGTGTACAACAATTGCATCCATAGAATGTTGAATCAGCAGTTTATAGCTCTCTCTATTTTTAAACAATACATCTTCCAGCTGATTTTCCAGCTTAGTTTCTTTTGTTACGTCTGTTAAGATTACCATAATTTTATCTGCATTTTTTTCTTCTATGAATCTATACTGCATTTTAATATATTTATTTTTTATAATAGCAAAATGCGGAAGATCAGAAATATATTTCTGCTTTGCATATATGTCTTTTTCATTAAATACCTCTGATAAATTATCTGCTATAATTTTCATTTCTCTTACATTATCACTATATAATACTCTCGGGAAATATTTATCTGATACACTAAAGTCAAATATCTTAGTGCAGGCCTGACTGTATTCTTTATCAATAATCAAGTCTTGTCCAATTTTTAAAAATCCTTGCCCTGAATTATCCAGTAAGTTTTTTGAGGAGGCTTCCGCCTGCTTTCTGTCTTCTATCTCCTGCTGAAGCTTTTTATTTTCTCTTATATCATTAATTATAAGAAGAGTTCCTATAAAGTCTTTTTCTTTATCATATATTTCAGTTGATTTAACTTTAGCAGGTATTCTATCTCCGTTCTTACAAATACATAAGGTTTCGTCCATGTACTTTGGCAGATAGTTTAAATCCTGAAACAAGAATTGATAATGTCTATTAATCAAATCTTTTTTTTCATAACCCAGAATATCTTTAACTTTATTGTTGCAGTATGTAATTAAATTGTCCGTATCTAAAAGCAAAACTATATCTTCAATTTTTGATACTATATGTTCTGCTGCATAATTTGATGTAAGATTCATGAATTTATATTTTGTTATAGCATAGCAAATCCCAAAGGCCCATATGAGTGATATTATCTGTGCAATAAATACATCTATTAAACCAAGCATAGGCAATATATTTTGAAATAATATTCCAAGAATAAATGAAACAAGTCCTGTTTCAACTATTATCCTAGCCTGTTTTTTTTGCTTGCCTATTTTTGTCTTTCTTCCCCAAACCCATATTATAAATATACTGCTCATAATATAGCTGGTTGTTAAAATCATGTTTATACTTGAATATAGTACATACATAAGCTTAGTTTTATAAGCGCCTGGCCAAAAAAAAATTACGTTAATCATAAACATTACTATTCCCGGAATATACGTCAATATTATATTTCTTTTATTCTTTAATATATTTACATTTCCTGTAAGAATCAAAGAAAAATGTAATGATATTTCATAATAAGAGCACCAGCCTACAGCACCAAATAAATATATCAGCCAAAGTTCTGTAGTGGTAAAAAGATTCTCGTTATATAAAAATATATAGGCAAAACACCAAATGGCGAAACTTATACACTGAGCTGCAAAAACTCTGTTAAGCTTTGCATCTTTGCTTAAATTTATTGCATAAACAGCTAAAAATACATATACGAGAAATGCAAATATGGATTCAATAGTTAGAAAACTCATTAATTCCTCCTATAAACCTTAATAAATACAATTATACCAGAATTTTGACTTATGGGTAAATATTACTGTATTAAAATAATTATAAAATAAAAAAAGTAACCTAATTTGGAAAAGAATTTCAAAAATTGAAATTCTTTATTAGGTTACCCTATCAGTTTTTAATTTGCAAATTAATTATTTTGATTTTGATTTTGAAATTACATCAAATGCAACTGCCATTAAAAGAACAAAACCTTTTATAGCCTGCTGCCAATCACTGCCTACACCCATAATAGACATACCGTTGTTTAGAAATCCCATTACAAACGCTCCAATTATGGTTCCAACCACAGTACCGTAACCACCTATGGCAGATGCACCTCCAATGAAGCATGATGCTATGGCATCCAGCTCAAAGTTTACGCCTGCTGTAGGAGTAGCTGCCTGAAGTCTTGCAGTAAATACAAATCCAGTTAATGCAGCTAAAACAGCCATATTTACATAAACCCAAAATAGAACCTTATTAGTATTAATTCCTGATAATTTCGCTGCTTTTTCATTTCCTCCCATTGCATATATATACCTTCCAGGTACGGTATTTGTGGTTATAAATGAATAAATTAATACTAATGCCGCCAATAAAACAAGTACTATTGGTATTCCCTTATAAGAAGCTAAAGAGTAAGAAAAAATATTAATAACAAATAAAATAGCTGCGACTTTTAGTATAAAAAATGGTATGGAGATATTTTCAAAGCTATATTTTCTCTTGCTTCTTCTGTTTTTAAGCTCAATAAGTAAGTAAATAACAGATATAATCAGTCCAACTATAATAGTGGTAACGTTGATTTTTGCTCCGAATACATTTAGAAAATCAGGAATAAAGCCTGAACTTATTGCTAAAGATGAGCTTGGAAGAGGCGCAATTGTTTTACCCTGAAGTATTATCAAAGTCATTCCTCTGAAAAGCAGCATACCGGCAAGAGTAACAATGAATGCTGGTATCCTGATATATGCTATCCAAAATCCCTGCCACATTCCAATTAATAAACCCGCACCTAAGGCTATTATTAATGTCCATAGTAATGATAATTTTACGACAACCAGCAATGTTCCTATTAAAGCACCTATCAGGGCTACTATCGAACCAACTGAAAGGTCAATATTACCTCCGGTTAAAATGCACAATACCATACCTGTTGCCAGAATAATTACATAACTATTTTGAAGAATCAGATTAGTAACATTCTGAGGTTTAAGAAGTATTCCTCCGGTCAATCCTTCAAATAATAATATTATAAAAACCAAAACTATCAGCATTGCATATTGTCTGATATTATTTTTAAAACTACCTTTCAATTTACCCATTATTTTACCTCCTTGTTGCTTAACATAATACACTTCATTACACTTTCCTGAGAAGCCTTGTCCCTATCAAGCTCACCTACTATTTTGCCTTCGTTCATTACATAAACTCTATCACTCATGCCAAGTATTTCTGGCAGTTCAGATGAAATAAATACAACACATTTTCCCATATCCGCTAAATGATTTATGATAGTATATATTTCATATTTTGAGCCTACATCAATACCGCGGGTAGGTTCATCTAATATAAGCACGTCCGGGTCTGCAAAAATCCATTTGCTTAAAACCACCTTTTGCTGATTTCCTCCAGATAAATTACCGGCTTTTTGCAGGATACTGGAGGACTTAATATTAAGCTTTTTACGATACTCCTCAGCAACCTGAGTTTCTTTGTTATTATCCACTACATTATGTCCGCTTATTTTTACCATGCTGGCTATTGTTATATTTCTTTTTATATTATCAATCAAATTAAGTCCAGCAGATTTTCTGTCTTCTGTTACATAAGCTATTCCATTATCAATAGCTTGTCTTACACTATTAAGATGAATTTCTTTACCATCTTTAATAATAGTACCGGATATATTTTTACCATAAGACTTACCAAAAATGCTCATAGCAAATTCAGTTCTTCCAGCTCCCATAAGTCCTGAGAAACCAACAACTTCACCTTTCCTCACGTAATAACTGGCATCCTTAACAATTTTTCTGTTCTCAACTATCGGATCATCAACACTCCAATTCTTAACCTCAAATCCAATATCTCCTATTTTTGTATTTCTGGCTGGAAAACGGTCTGTAATTTCACGTCCAACCATGCTTTTTATTATTCTGTCTTCACCTATATCATCCTTACCCTTTATCAGTGTTTCAATCACAGCAC
>Ga0172378_10001797_pt1 | contig 19900 bp, 19 predicted proteins | sample GrowelOW332metaG_FD_119755 | JGI IMG/M metagenome (GOLD analysis project Ga0172378, IMG submission 119755) | Groundwater microbial communities from an aquifer near a municipal landfill in Southern Ontario, Canada - Pumphouse #3_1 metaG | ecosystem: Environmental > Aquatic > Deep subsurface >... | reverse complement strand
TTCAAACTTAATAGATGCAAATTTTAAGAACACTAGTCCCATTACAAAATACATGTAGTTTATTCCACTCATATTAGAGCGTAACTTGTTACATGATTCCATTAAAACCTGCTCTAATGGTTTTTGCTTCTTTTCCTTTTTCACTGCCATTTTACTCTTCCTCCACTTTCATTCCTGCATCAATAAATAATTGGTATAGTTTTTTCTTAACTTTAATCGTAGGTTCAAATTTACCACTTTCCCAACGAGTAACACATGGAATAGAAACGCCTATAAGATGGGCAAATTCTGATTGTGTCAAAAATTTTCTTTCACGATATTCTTTAATTTTTTTAGCATAATTAATTAACATAAAAATGCCTCCAATTTCATTTACATTAATATATCATAAAAGTATCATTTTTTCAATGAAAAATCCTAATCGTTAAAAAGTTGCCCTAATCGTTAAATTGTTGTGTAATCGTTAAAAGGTTGAACACAGGCTTTGTCGTTTTCTTAGAAAAGTTTTGGAAAAGGACTCGACTTTTAATCTAGAGACCAACGAATCGTCTATAAATGGCAAAAATAAGACAATTTTAATATAAAAATGAGCATAAAAAAAGGTCTGACCAATATTTCTATTGTATCAAACCTATGCTTCTTAAATGGCGGGGGAAGAAAGAATCGAACTCTCAATAACGGTTTTGGAGACCGCTGTTATGCCACTTAACTATTCCCCCAAGGAAATTTAGCAACGGAATATAGTTTAAAATAAAACACAAAAAAAGTCAATGAAAGTTAGTAGGTCTTTCATTGACTTGAAAGTATATTAAGCCTGATAGGATTTAGCAATACGGCTGACTAAGGACATATCAGCTTTGCCGGCATAGTTGGTTTTGAAAGCAACCATGACGGATTTAAGGGATTTATCTTCCAGGCCTTCAATGACCTTTCTGATTTCTTCTTCGCTCATCATTGTCGGAAGATAGGCTTTGATGACATCAATCTGAGCTTGGGAGTTATTGGCTTCTTCGACTCTGTTTCCGCCTAAGTACATTGTCTTCTCATCTTCCAGTTCCTTGATGATCTTATTAAGGATGGAAACCATATCAGCTTCAGTCATTTCCTTGCCGAGAGCTCTTTTATCGATTTCAGATTTCTGGTAGTAGGAGATGGCCATTGAAAGGATGCCCTGCTTGAGACTATTGTGTTCTTTTAAAGCAGTCATCTTTGCTTTCTTCAAATCAATTAATGTAACCATGTTTATTTTCCTTCTTTCTGTGAATTTATATTATCGCAATAATTACCGATTCCCCGGATGACACAGTCACTTGGATCTGTGGTCACGAATACAGGAATATTTAGTTTTGTCTGGAAGTAGTTCTTGATTCCGGACAAAAGCGAACCTCCACCTGTGAGAATTAGTCCGTTTTTGACTAAGTCAGAGGCTAGATCCGGTGGGAGAGAGGAGATGACATCGGTGATTTTCAAAACTAAGAACTGAGCTAATGGTGTAAGAATTAAACGGATTTCACTTCCAGAGACAATGGTTGAGGAGGGCAAGGAAGTGATGGTGTCTCTTCCTTTGACTTCCACTAACTGGGAGTCTAAAAGCGGTGAAAGGGTTCCGATTCTCATCTTGACATATTCAGCTGTCTTTTTTCCGACAGACAGATGCTTTTCCTGTATCAGATAGCGTCTGATGGCTTCATCAAATGAGACGGAAGCGATGAAAGTGGAATCGCAGTTGACAACCTCTCCCATGCTAAGACAGGCAATATCGGTAATTTGGGCACCGATATCACAGACTAAGGTAGCATTGGGGGAATAGACATCCTCTCCGGTTCCTAAGGCAGCAAGCTTAACTTGGGATTCAATATAGATTTCTTTAGCCTGAAGCGATTTACAGATTTCTACGATGCTGTTTCGATTGACTTTGGTACATTTGCTAGGGGCACCGAAGATGACTCCCATGCCTCTGAGGCCTCTTCCGATATTTAATTTAGAAATGACACGGCTGAGGTATTCACTGGCTAGTTCAATATCGGAAATCATTCCGTTTTCAATCGGGTAGACAATCTGATAATTATAGGGAGCCTTGCCCTGAATCTTACTGGCTAAGAAGCCAGTTTCAATGATTTTGTGGGTATAAGTGTCGATGGCCATGCAGCTGGGCTCATTAAAAATAATCTGCTTTGAGCTATCCGAATAGATTCTGGTGTTCTGACTTCCGAAGTCAATGCCGATTAATTCTCTTTTCATATCTTATATTCTACTATTTTCTTTATAAATAAAAAAGGAGAGATTTCTCTCTCCTGTAAACTTATTCCTTGCTGATGAATTTCAGAAGACGTTCATTAGTGGATTCATTGAAGATATGGTTAGGTGTTCCCTGATCGACAATGAGGCCTTTGTCCATGAAGATGACGTTGGTGGCAACATCATGGGCAAATGACATTTCATGGGTGACAACAACCATGGTCATACCGGTTTTGGCAACGCTTCGCATGACTTCCAGAACTTCTTGGATCATTTCCGGATCAAGGGCACTGGTAGGTTCATCGAAGAGGATGATATCCGGTGACATTGATAAGGATCTGGCGATAGCCACACGCTGTTTCTGACCGCCGGAGATCTGAGAGATTTTGAAATGAAGTCTTTCGCCCATGCCAACCTTGCGGAGGTTCTCAGTGGCGATTCTTATGGCTTCTTCCTTGTTTCTTTTCAGAACCTTGGTCTGACCAATGACACAGTTAGCTAAGACATCCATGTTATTGAAGAGATCAAAGGATTGGAAGACCATGGAGACTTTCTCACGCAGGCAATTGATGTCGGCTTTTTTATCAAGGGTATTGTTTCCCTTGAAGATAATGTTTCCGCCAGTCGGTGTCTCAAGGAGATTGAGACAGCGGAGCAGTGTTGACTTTCCGCTTCCGGAAGGTCCGATGATGACAGTGCACTCACCTTTTTTGACTTCAAAGGAGATATCTTTAAGGACTTCTGTGCTTCCGAAATGCTTGGAGAGGTTTCTGATAGCCAGAATCGGTTCTTCATAGGTGGTATTGTCAAAAAGTATTTTATCGCTCATGATTAGGCTCCTTTCTCGGTATTCTTACGGAAATGGAAGAAATTGAGATTTAATTTCTTTCCGTCCATTTTCATGGTAATCAGTTTCAGAAGACCGGTGGTTCCTAAAGTGAGGACAAGGTAGCAGGCAGCAATGATGAGATAGATAGCCATATAACGATAGGAGTTTCCGGCAATAGTCTGTCCTTGGAAATATAATTCGGTGACAGCAATGACATTAAGAACGGAAGAATCCTTGATGTTGACAATCCATTCATTTCCGATTGTCGGAATTGAGTTTCTTAAGGCCTGGGGCAGTGAGACATGGATAAGAGTTTGGAAATCATTCATTCCTAATGATTTAGCACCCTCAATCTGATCTCTTCCAATTCCGTTAAGGCCTGAGAGAATGATTTCTCCCATATATGCGGTGGTATTGAGAACAATAATGATACATCCAGCAATAAAGCTTCCGTTGAATACAGGAACAGAACTAAGAATTGTGACCCAGTTGATTCCTAATAATGAGAAGCAGCCATATTGGAAGATTAAGGCTTGGACCATCATTGGTGTTCCACGGATAATGACTGAATAGATGTTGCAGAGCCATTTGATGGGATAACGCCACAGTTTCTGATACCAGGGGAGATTGCTGTTGATTTTGGTTCTCTTTCCGAAAGCTAAGAAAACACCTAAAATCAAACCGCCTAAGGTTCCGATGATAGAGATGACAATGGTTCCGGCTAAGCCTTGGCCTAACCAATAGAGGTATTCGCTTTTCTGGAGAATATAGCCGATGTCTTCACCGACTGACGCTAACATCACATTCATTATTCACCACTTCTGGAAATGGCAGCAGTCATATCAGCGAATCTGTCTTCCGAAGAATAATCTGCTAAAACGCTGTTGAGTTTAGTCTGAAGCTCAGTATCATCTTTTCTGACACCGATAGAGACACCAAGTGAGGAAAGATCGACACCTAAGATTTCCTGATTCATTCTGATGATGCCTAAATCAGTGTTGCTGTTGACAATCGACTGAGCAACAGGATATTCAGCGGTCATGGCAAAGACCAGACCTTGCTTAACATCGTTGGCAGCATGGGCAAAGGAATCAACAGGAGTGGAGTGGTTGGCACCATAGTTGGTGCTGAGAGTATCGATGACATCATCGGTAACGGTTGACATCTGGCTCTCGATATATTTGCCATTGAGAAGAGTGGATAAGTCAGTGGCTTCCATGATATTCTGATGAGAATCAGCAATATCCTTCTTGACGACTAAGACCAGTTCTGAGCGATAGTATTCCTCACTGAAGCTGATGCTCTGTCTTCTTTCTTCATTATCAGTCATTCCGGCGATGATGCAGTCAATGACATTGGTATTGAGATTGGAAATCAGGGAAGTCCATTCAAGTTTCATGACCTGAACTTCAACATTGAGTGCACTGGAAAGCTTTTTGGCAAAATTGATATCGTAGCCGTCAGCATAGTTGCCAGCTGAATTGGCAATCGGAAGAGTATGTTCGCTGCTGGTCGGAGTAGTCCAGTTGAATGGGGCATAGTTGCATTCCAATCCGATGATGATGGTGTTCTCATTGGTCTGAGTGCAGCTAGACATACCGGAGACAGCCAGAATGCAGAGAGAAAGGGTTAAACCCAGAAGATTCTTTTTCATAATAATGTTATCCTCCTTTGAAAATGAACCAGTATTTGCCATAAGAGGTAAAAAAAGCGGTAGCCCACTAGGTAGCTACCGCTATATTGATTTCTTAACAAAAGAGTTTAAGTAACCAACACAACAATAGCGCTCCACTTGTGAAAACAAGTGACAGTTCAATCCATGTTATGGAAGGAACCAGGTGCTGACTTTTGAACTAAGTCAGGCCTTCGGCGTGATAATCCTTTCCGGAAGCGTCAAAGTGTGTTCAACACTCTTCTTCCGTACTTTTATTACTACGCACCTCTACTTTGTGACAAATATGTATAATTGATTATACGTTATAAAGTATAAATGGTTTTCTAGGAATGTAAAGGATTATTTTTAAAAAAAACAGGATAACCAGTCTGAAAACGCTTTTGGAAATGAAAAAGGCATCCTTGCGGATGCCTGGGATTTCTTAGTTCTTCTTGAATTCTTCTGGATGATGGGCTTCGTACTTCTTTCTTTCATTAGTGTTGAGAATCTTTTTTCTCATTCTGATGGAAAGAGGAGTGACTTCGACCAATTCATCGGTATTGACATAGTCAAGGCAGTCTTCAAGAGACATTCTTCTAGGAGTCTTAAGAACGATAGTGACATCCTTATTGGAGTTACGCTCGTTGTTCAAGGCTTTAGTCTTGACGACATTGACAGCTAAGTCAGAAGCATATTTGTTTTCGCCGACAATCATGCCTTCATAGACCTGAACACCAGGTCCGATGAACATGGTTCCACGTTCTTCGCTGGACTTGATGGCATAGGCGGTAGACATACCTAAGTCGGTTCCGACTAAGACACCCGCATTTCTCATACCGATAGGACGGTTGATCTTCTGGCGGTATTCCTTGAAGGAATGGTTGATGATTCCGTAACCCTTGGTAGCAGTCATGAAAGGATTCATGAAAGAGATAAGTCCACGGGAAGGAATGACATAAATGAGTCGGGTCTGACCATTGTCGCTGGTCATGGAGATGGTTTCAGCTGATCTTCCGCCGACTAACTGCATGACAGAACCGGCATATTCATCCGGAACATCAATCTGGAGATCTTCGAAAGGTTCACATTCAACACCATCAATGGTCTTGATGATGACTTCAGGTTTGGAAACCTGAATTTCGAATCCTTCTCTTCTCATGGTTTCAATCAGAACGGAAAGATGGAGTTCACCACGTCCGACAACAACGAAGGAATCAGAAGTGGCAGAGACTTCGAATCTCATGGAGACATCTCTCTGTGATTCTTCATATAAACGGGTAGAAATCTTCTGAGCAGTAAGAAGTTTGCCTTCTTTTCCGGAGAATGGAGAGTTATTGGCTCCGAAAGTCATTCTCATGGTAGGTTCATCAATTCTTAAAGCCGGAAGTGGTTCAATAGCATCATTAGGGCAGACAGTTTCACCGACCATAATGTCGGTAAGTCCGGCAATACCGCAGATATCTCCGGTATCGACCTTAGTGGTTTCGACTCGGTCAAGTCCGTGGAAGGTATAAAGCTTCTGGACCTTGAACTTGGTCTGGCTTCCGTCAAGACGGACACAGGTATATTCCTTGCCGACTTCAACTGAGCCACGGTCAACTCTTCCGATACCGATTCTGCCGACATACTTATTGTAGTCAAGCAAAGAAGGCTGGAACTGGAGAGGCTTGTCAGCTTCGGCTTTTGGACAGGGAATGAACTTGAGGATATTATCAAATAAAGGATCCATTCCAGGCTTCTGATCTTCAATCTTGTCTGAATAGGAAGAAGTCATATTCAGGGCTGAAGTATAGACGACTGGGAATTCCAGCTGATCATCAGTGGCACCTAAATCCATGAAAAGCTCAAGGACTTCATTTAAGGCACGGCTGGGATCGGAACCGGGACGGTCGACTTTATTGATGACGACAACTGTTGGGAGGTGATAGCTGATGGCCTGCTTTAAGACAAAGCGGGTCTGAGGCATTGGTCCGTCAAAGGCATCAACCAAAAGGCAGACACCATCGACCATATTCATGATTCTCTCGACTTCGCCAGAGAAATCGGCGTGGCCTGGAGTATCAACAATGTTGATCTTGCAGTCATGATAGTCAATAGCTGTGGTTTTAGCTAAGATAGTGATTCCTCTTTCGTGTTCCAAAGGATTGCTATCCATAACACAGACACCGACCTTCTCATTGTCACGGAAGGTTCCGGATGTTTTGAGCATGGCATCAACCAAGGTGGTCTTGCCGTGGTCAACATGGGCAATGATAGCAACATTTCTTATTTTTTCATTCATATTTCAGCTCCCTTACATTATAAAAGAAAATACAACCTGTAAATTATATCTCAATATTTATTAATAATATATATTTTATTGTAAAAAAATCTATAATAACGTTTACATTGCCTTTTCTAAATCATCATAGAGAGTTTTTAAGTCACTATCAATTTTGGCTAGCTTACTTTCGACATCCTTCAGTTTATCCGGTACGGAATAATATTCAGAATCATAACAGAGGTCAGTCAGTTCTTTTTTCTTAGCTTCAGCTTTCTCAATCTTTTCCATGATCTTTTCCGCGGAATCACGGGTTTGTCTGGTCTTCTTCTTGTTCTCCATATACTGAGAATTATTTTTTTCCTGAACAGCTTTTTTTTCCAGACGCTTCTCTTTATTTTCAAGAGCCAGCATTTCTTTCTCATCTTTGATGATCTTGATTAGTTCTTTGTCACGGAATTCGCTGTAGGGACCAGAGTAATAGTAAGCTTTCTCATTATAGAGATAAAGAAGCTTATTGCAGGTCTTGTCAACAAAGTCACGGTCATGAGAAACAATGACTAAAGTTCCGGTGTAGCTATTCAGAGCATCAACCAATTCAGAAATGGACATCATATCCAAATGGTTAGTTGGTTCATCAAGAATCAGAAGATCGTAATCTTCCAGTGAGAGATGGAGAATCTCAATTCTCATCAGTTCACCACCAGAAAGATTGGAAAGCTTCTTTTCATTGGCTTCCTGATAAGAGAAGGCATATCTTCCTAATCCGGAATAGATTTCCTGATTGGACATTTTAGGGTAAAGATTACGAAAATACTCAAATAAGGTTTCATCATCCTGGTAGGAACGGATATCCTGTCTGAGAATACCCATGGTCATATGGAAATAACGGCGGATATCGCCTTTCAATGGACGGAGTTCATTGAGAAGCAGCTTTCCGAAAGTCGATTTTCCGGTTCCGTTAGCACCCATGATGGCTAAGTGATCTCGGCCAAAGAGAGTGAAACTGATATTGTTGACTAAGGGGGTGTCATAGCCGATTGAAACATCGGAAAAGTCAATTAGCTTCTTGCCCTCACGGATATTGCCGTTCAGACCGATGGAGATATGTTTGTTCTCACGCAGGGTGGGATCAGCAATTCCTCTTTCTTCAAGACGGCCTAGTTTTTTCTCACGGTCATGGGCTCTTGAGGCAAAGCGGGGTTTTGGCATATAGAAAGTAATGAACTTTCTCAGCTTTTCTTTTTCTTCTTCCTGAGCCTTATACTGTTCTACTAGGTTTTCATATCTATCTTTCTTCATTTTGGCAAAGTTATCATAATCAGTGTTGTACATTGTATAGACATGATTATCGATATCTAAAATATGATTAGATAGTTTTTTTACAAAAGCAATGTCATGAGAAACAAAAAGAATGGCACCTGAATAAGTTGAAAGGTAATCTTCAAGCCATTCAATGGAAATAATATCAAGATGATTGGTTGGTTCATCCATGACCAGAAGATCAGGGTTGATTAACAGAAGCTTTGCAAAGGCAACACGGGTCTTTTCACCACCGGAAAAAGTTGAGATTCGACGGTTATAGTCATCTTTGGAGAAAGAGAACATATTAAGAATCATGGCAATTTTGTATTTGTATTCGTATCCGCCCTGAGACTCAAAGGAAGTAAGCTTATTGGAATAGTCGTTCAGTAGCTGTTGGTTATCTGGATCAAGTGAGAGACTGTCGGAAATATCCTTTAGTTTCTTTTCATCTTCAATCAGATTCTTGAAAACAGATAAAGCTTCTTCATAGATGGTATTTTCTGGATTCTCGATAACATCCTGAGAAAGATAGCCGATAGTTAGATTCTTGGGAGTAATAATCTGGCCGCCGCTGACTTCGCTCTGACCGAGAATCATTTTAATCAGAGTAGACTTTCCAGTGCCGTTAGGCCCGAGGATTGCGACACGGTCATGATCACGCACGATAAAAGAGACAGGCTGAAATAGCTTGTCACCAGAAAATTCCTTGTAGACATCCTGTACTGATAATAAAACACCCATGATTATTTGTTAATTATGAAATCTTTCTGTTCGAAATCGTAGGAGATAAGTTCTTCGACAACGGGAGGAACTTCAATCGGATCATCGGAAATCTCGTAGGTATTGATAGCTTCGCCAACCATAGCCTGCATATTAGTCTTTTCGGTATAGAGAGTCATCAGGACATCACCCTTACTGACTTTCTCACCAAGCTTTTTATTGATGATAATACCACTTGCCATATCAATGACATCATCTTTTGTTTCTCTTCCAGCACCTAAACGCATGCTGTTGAGACCAAGTTCCATGGTGTCAATTTTACTGACATATCCGGAGTTGATACTTTTAACCTGATAGGAATATAAGGCGGTCGGGAACTTTGAAGGATCATCAAGATAGGAAGTATCTCCACCTTGACTGGCAATGAATGATTTGAAGACTTCGAAAGCCTTGCCACTGTCAATTGATTTTTGGAGAGCTTTTCTGGCACTAGCGTGTTCTTTGTAGATTCCAGCCTGAATCAGCATTGTTGAACCTGATTCCAGACAAAGATTGACAAAATCCTCTGGTCCGTTTCCTTTGAGAGTATCAATAGCTTCTCTGACTTCAAGAATGTTTCCAATGGCTTTGCCTAAAGGCTGATTCATAGAAGTGATTTCGGCTCTGACATCTTTTTTGAAGTTAGTTCCGATTTCAACCATAAGCTTAGCTAATTCTTCTGCCTCTTCTTTAGTATGCATGAAGGCACCGCTTCCGTATTTGACATCGAGAAGAATGCAGTCACTGCCGGAAGCAAGTTTCTTTGACATGATGCTTGAGGCAATAAGAGGCATGGAATCAACCGTGGCTGTGACATCACGGAGGGCATAAAGCTTTTTGTCGGCAAGATCTATTTTTTCGGACTGGCCGATAATTGAAATACCAATCTTATTGACCTGAGCAATGAAGTTTTCAGGAGTGAGGGTTACCTTCATTCCCGGAATGGCTTCCAGCTTGTCTAAGGTTCCGCCGGTGAATCCTAATCCTCGGCCGGACATTTTAGCGATTTTGACTCCTAAAGAAGCAACCATCGGACATAAGACCATGCTGGTCTTATCACCGACACCACCAGTTGAATGTTTGTCGGCTTTGATACCTTTGATCTGACTTAGGTCAAGAATCTCACCGGAATTCATCATAGCTTCAGTCAGGTCAAAAGTCTCTGACTTTGTCATGCCGTTTAAGCGAATAGCCATCAGAAGACTGGCTACCTGATAATCCGGAATCTTATTGGCAGAATAGTTTTTTATCCAATAGGATATTTCTGTCTTGGTTAATTCTTTTCCTAATTTCTTTTTCTCAATAATATCAATCATTGTCATATAAATAGACCTCTGTTTCTCTTTGATTATAACATATCTTAAAAACTAAAAAAATTCCTGAATAACGATAAAAAGCCAATTATTCAAAAAAGGTGGCCATAATTGGCCACCTGATTGAATTTTAGTCGATTGAAATGACAACCCAGCGATCGTTATTGATGTTGTTGAGATTGTCGTAGATTCTGATAAACAAAGTATGGGTTCCGTCTTCTCCGATGTATGAAAGAGAGGAATGGTCATTGATGTAGACATATTCCTGATCATCACCTGCTTCGCCATTAGCAATAAGGGCTTTGGAAGCAGAGAAGAGACGCTGAGCTTTTCCCACTAAGGTGTATCCACAGTTGGGAGTATGGTGAACTGGAACTTCATGTCCGTTTTCTCTGACAAATCTGATGCTGTCTCCATGTCCGAAGTTGCCTTCGAAATAGTATTCATTGACACCATAGATTGGTGAAGTATGGACTGAGAATAATTTCTTCTTTCCGTTGATGGCCAGATACAATTCTTCACCAGTTTCAATTACCGGAACACTTTCGGTTTCTTTAACGGTAATCTTCTTTACTGTTGGGTTTTTTTTCTTAGCCGGAGCGGTAGCCTTTTTTGTACTTCTTGTTTTTTTAGCCTCTTCTTTTATCATAATAAATAAATTCTCCTTTTATCTTTGAATATTCTAGCATTTTCTTTAAAGTATTAGCAAGGTAGTATATAATTTAAACGTTTAGGATAACCAATAATGAATTTTGATTTAAAGAAAACACTATCGCCTTATCTTGCTGAAAAAGATATCGAAACTGTCAGCCAGGCTATGGAACAGACCCCGGTTTCCTCTTTTATTTTTGATGGAAGTCCAAAGAGTCTTTCTTTGATTAGGGAAGAATACCCTGATATTCAGCCTGATGAAAATGATAGCTTTATCTGTCATTTCCGAAAAGATGAAAATCAGTTAGGCAAGAGCCTGCTTCATTTTGCTGGTGCTTTCTATATCATGGATAGCTCTTCTGCCTGCATCTCTAAATATCTGGCTAAGCTTATCCCGGCTAATCCTTTGGTATTGGATATGTGTGCGGCTCCTGGCGGTAAGAGCATTGCTTTTGCTCTCAGAAGAAAAGATAGTTTGATTTCAGCCTGTGATATTTCCTATCAGCGGGCTTTGGAAATAGCTAAGAACACTGATAGACTTGGTCTGACTAATGTCTTCTCTTTTCCCTTGGATCCGGTTGAGATTTCTCTTCCATCAATGTTTGATCTGATTATTCTGGATGCTCCCTGTTCCGGAAGCGGAATGTTCAGAAAAGAACTAAAAATGCTGGATGACTGGTCCGAAGAAAAAGTTCAGAGACTTCTTCCGGTTCAGCATCTTTTACTGGAAAAAGCCTATTCCTTAGTAAAAAAAGGCGGAATAATTGCTTATTCCACCTGCTCTCTTTCTTTGGAAGAGGATGAATGTCAGGTCAAGGATTTTCTTTCACGTCATAATGATGTTCAGGAAGTCAGGATTTCTCCTGATAGTTCTCTGAGAGAAGGAAAATACGGTTATCATCTGCTTCCTGGCATTTCTCAGGGAGAGGGAATTTATTTCTCATTCCTGAAAAAAGAATCTGGTGATTCCTATATTCCTAAAGAAATAAAATATAAATCATCTTTCCATTGCGGAAGCCTTAAGTCTTTTGACTATCGAAAGAATACTTTCCTTTTGGATAGAATGTTTACTGAACTGTCTAAGCTTCCTTTTATTGTTCCTGGCATCAAGGTCAATGATGATTCTCCTCATCCTAAATGTCAGTTTGACCATGCCTACTGTAAAGTTGATGAATCTCTTCCTAGAATTGAACTTACTAAAAAACAGGCTCTGGATTTTGTTTCCGGTCAGGAAATCACTGTGGAGTCTAACCTTGAAAACAGTATTGTGATTCTTTCCTATAAAGGCTTTAGACTTGGATTTGGCAAGAAGGTCAATTCCAAGATTAAAAATTATCTTCCAAAAGGCTTACGTTCTCAGCTTATCGAAGATTAGGCAAAGTTATCTTCACAGGATGGACGAAGTACAAGCTGCTGAATGGATCCATCATCATTTTTAAGGCAGGTCTCAATAGCTTTGGCAACGGTTAAAGGACGCAGGTATTCTTTCTTTTCTGCTGTCCGGAAATTGCTGTCAATTCCTCCTGGATAGATGTTGGAAACTAAGATGTTGTCATTCTTGGCTTCCTTTACCAATATTTTACAGAGGCTTTCAAAAGCTGATTTGCTGGCACTATAGCCAGCATGTCTGCTATTGGAATAAAGACAGCAGGTTGAATGGATGTTGACAATATGGGAAAGAGATTCTTTTTTCAAAAGCGAATAGACTCCCTGAATCATCAATAGAGGAGCATAGCAATTGAGATTCATCATTCTTTCGAAGCTTTCTAAAGACATGTCTTTTATTTCTTCGTTGGCGATGTTGGCTCCGGCATTGTTGACTAGCCCGAATAAGGAGTCATAGTGTTCTTTTATGTAATTGAGAAATGATTCTTGTTCTTTCCGGTCAGTGATATCAAAAGCAGAGGCATAATAGGAGCAGGATTTATCAAGCTTACTGACAGTTTCATTCAGCTTTTCCTGGCGTCTTCCGCAGATGATCAGATCAAATTCTTTTGATAACAGAATAGCTAACTGTTTTCCGACTCCATCGGAAGCTCCGGTAATTAGAACTGTTTTTCTCATATTATTTCCTCTTTTTCTTTATAAATTATACTACAGAATCAAGCAAAAGAAAAAGCCACCTTAAGGGTGGCGTGTTTTTTTAAGTGGTGCCAACAACAGGAGTCGGACCTGCGACCTACTGATTACAAATCAGTTGCTCTACCATCTGAGCTATGTTGGCAAATTAGTATGGTGGGTTTAATCAGGATCGGACTGATGACCTCTTCCGTGTGAAGGAAGCGTTCTCCCACTGAACTATAAACCCTGGTTTTTCACATGCTTATTAAGTTTATCATTTAGTAAACAGGCAATCAATTGTTTTCCTGAAGAAAACAGCCTTAATATTTTATGATATTTTTCTTATTTATTAAAGTAAAAAATAAACTTTCCGCATTATTTTCTCTTTTCATAAGGAAAACCTACTTGAATAATAAGAAAAGCCAGGTCCTAAATCGGACCTGGCCTTTTATGTCTAATCAGTTACATCTGATATTCTTCACGTTTATGAATGTCACGCATTCCTTCGATAGAATCACAAATATCTTTGAAACTGCAGGTATTGCAGTCCATTTTAAGATTCTTCATGATATGGTCTAAGGCTACGGTTATTCCTTCGTTGATATGGCTGATTTTTCTAAGACTGTCATAATCGAAGGATTCAGAAGTGATGAAGACTTGTTTAACAAAACGGACTTTAGGATCTTTCTTGTATTCGGTAAGGAATTTAGTTCCGATATCCGAGAATGACAGTCCTTTTTTCTGACTGACTGTGGATACTCTGGCTCCTTCCCTGATCTGATTGGTGTTAACTCTGATCATATATCCCTGAGGATTTACTTTGTAGCGGTGGTATTCGATGTTTCTTAATATCCGGTAGGATTCCTGATCAGCTTTAATCTGGGAATCATCAATGTTAATGAAAGTAATTCTGGCAAAAGGAACTTCGCCTTTCAGCTCACTGATATCTTTTCCAATGAGGATAATTTCGTCTTTTGAGACTAATTTTTCATCAGAAGTATAAGCAATCAGATAAGTTGATGGTAAGTTGTTAGGGCCTAATTCAACCGAACAATCCTCAGTAAAAAGGAAAACCTTCTCTTCACTTGTTGGCCAGGAAGTAGTGCATTTGAGATTCGTTGATGTTTCCTTTTCAAGAAGTAAAGAAACTTTGGAAATTAAAGAATCATAGATTCTCATAATTACTCAAGATGACGGTTTCTCTTACGCTTATCGTAGGTTTTGCTGATAAGCTTCTGGACAACGGCCAAAAGCTTAGAATCAATATTGAAGAAGTAGACACCGAAAAGAAGTCCGAAAAGAATGATGAAGGAAGCAACAACGGTAAGGATGATGCCAGCCCATACAGGTAATCCAATGTTGACGAAGAGAACCCAGGTGAGGACAATTAATGCTGTTCCGATAATCATAATCTACCTACTTGGCCTGACCCTTTTGTCTGGCAAATTCAGCAGCACCTAAAGCACCCATCAGCTGAGGATCAATCGGAAGATCCTTAACCTTGATACGTAAGACTTTCTCAATAGCCTGCTTCAATCCGGCATTCTTAGCACATCCGCCAGTCAAGGTGATGGAGTCAGTGGCACCGGCTTTCTTGGCCATGACAAAGCATCTCTTAGCAACGGAGGTTTCGATTCCGGCTGCGATGTCTTCCATCGGCTTTCCTTCTCCGACTAAGGAGATGACTTCTGATTCACAGAAGACAGTGCACTGAGAGGTGATCGGAATGATGTTCTTGGCTAATAAGGAAAGATTGCAGAATTCATCAAGGTCCATTTCAAAGGAACGGGCCATAGCTTCAAAGAAACGTCCGGTTCCGGCAGAGCACTTGTCATTCATGGCAAAATTCTGAACGGTTCCGTCTTTGGGATCAACGGCAATGCCTTTGATATCCTGTCCGCCGATGTCGATAATGGAAGTGACACTAGGGTCAGCAACATGGACACCCATGGCATGGCAGGAAATTTCGGAGATGTTTTCGTCAGCGAAAGGAACTTTGTTTCTTCCGTATCCGGTTCCGATAAGATAGGCTAAGTTAGAGGCTTCTTTCAGATCATCAATTTTCTTGCAGGCTTCAGCCAAAGCAATCTTGGCACTTTCAACAGTGTTGATTTTGGATTTGATAGTAACAGAGGAGGCTAATTTTCCTTCTTCATCAAGTATGACGCACTTGGTATAAGTTGAACCAGCGTCACAGCCACCATAATATTTCATTTTCTATTCTCCTTTTTAATATTACCAACGGGCAGTGTCATCCATATCGACTAAGCTAGTATCAAGAGGCTCTTCTCTCATAACGGTCTTCATATAACGGTTGACATCATTTCTCATGTCTTTTCTGGTGGCCTTAGTAGGATTCATCAGAGCATGATAGACCCAGATAATATGAATGCCACGTTTTCTGGCTTCATCTTCGATAAGGCCATGATATCCAGCCATTGACTTGCAACCGATATGTTCATACATGATGACCATATCAGCACGGTATTCTTCACAGTACTGCCATAATTGTTCAACACCAACTTCATATCCGCCATTGGAATGGTTTCTCATAATCATGTTCATGTTGTATTCACCTAAGTCAAGCATGGCCTGTTCGTGGTCTTCATAATTGATAGGCTTTGTCAAAGTGAAGGAGAGCATATCGCAGAGAGTGACAATACCCCAGCAGTTAGCTAACCACTGGTTGAAGGCAGTGTAATACTGAGCGTGAACGCCCCAGACTAAGGCTCTGTGACGGATTTCCTTAGCAGCCATGACCTTATTCTTGTAGCCATCTTTGGCTAAGTTGAGAATATCCTGATCCAGCATGAGGAAGGAGGCATCACGTCCGGAAATGACCATGTATTCAGCATCACGATAAAGCATGATGTTGTTTCCGCAGACCTGCGGATAATCAGTCTTGTTGATATCCATCCACTGATCGAAAATAGCATTTTGGGCGTTGTAGGTCTTCATATTCTTAGCAAAGGCATCCCAGTCCCATTTTTCGCCAGTGTTCTTTTCGATGAAGTGAATAGCTTCAACAACCTGATCTCTGGAATAGGCTAAGACGGATTTCTGCTGATGACGCATAGGAGCTGCCATAGTGAAAGAAGGTAAGTCATCATGTCGGTCTTCAATCTGATTTCCCATGAGTGAGCCATCGCAAGTGGTGTTGCAGTGAACAGCACAGGCACCGCAGATAGGATAATCCTCATCAATGGCACAGCCAAGTTCAGCACAAGGCATTGGGCAGATATCTCCAGGAATCTGGAATTCTTCAGCTACTTCGATGTAATGAAGAACACCGTCCTGAGCAATGGTGGAACCAGTGTAGATAGCTGGAACTTCTTTAGAAAGGAATTTCAGGTTCGGGAAGCCGGTAGCGATGACCATCATTCCGTTTTCATCCATGATGACCAGCTTTTTGTTCAGTTCATCATATTTTCCATTCTTGTTTCCGATTCTCTTATCACATTTGAATAAGGTATCCATGGTCTGAGTTAGATGTCCGACAATGCTGTCGTACTGGATGTGTCCGATTCTCAGCTGGGGTCCTCTGACACCTTCAAGGTGACGGTCGACATAGTCAAAAGCGGCTAAATAGTTGTTGAACCAGCGATAAGTGAATAGAGCTTTCAGAGTGGTTGGCTTCATGATAAACTTGCTCATGACGAGAAGATTCTTCAGCCAGCATCCGAAATCATACATGGTATCTTTGAAACCACGCCATTCTCTTCTGGTATAGGTTTTTTTGCCGGGCTTATTATGTTTTCCCAGTTTTTCAGAGTTCAGTTTGGCACCCATAACTAGTTCTCCTCCTTTTTAGCCTGAATATTCTTGATTTCGACAGATTCGACGAAAGCCTGGATACGGGTTCTGATCTGTCCTGACTGGCCAACGTTATAAGGTCGGTCAATAGACAGAGTCGGATAGCCATATTCATTCTGCATGACTGCATTCATGAAGGCTCTTCCGTAACCCCAATAGTCGCAGAACTTAATCTGCTGAATGATGATGCCTTCAGCATGATATTCTTTGCAGACGGAATCAACATAAGCATGTCTTTCATTGACTTTCTCAGTTGTGAGGAATCTTGGACACTGACCAGACTGCATGTAATAACGGCAGACCTGAGTCAGGGCATCTTCCTCATCATTGAGAATGATTTCCTGTCTTCCAGGAAGTGAGCCGAAGCAGTATCTATCAGCAACGACAATGACTCCGCTCTCTTCCGCCAGCTTGAGAAGCTGAGGATCATCGACTTCTGATCCGACCATAGCGACTCTGACACGGTAGGTTCCCTTCTTTTCAGGAACACGGGTCTTCAGTTCTTCTAAGGTTTCGGTGAGTTTTTCGATAAGAAAATCTTTTGGGCAGCAGTAGGTGGCTAAGCATAAGACAGCAAATTCATAACCGGTGATTCTAGGACATTCTTCTTTACGGAAATCACCAATCTGAGTGATCAGGCGGGAAATCTTATTCTGTTCTTCGACAGCTTTTCTGATAGCGGCATCAGAAATATCAATTCCGTAATGTTCATTAAGCGGCTTCAGGCAGTGTTCCTGCATCTGAAGGACATAATGCTTAAGGGAACTGTCATCTGACTTCATCGGAACATCGCAGTAGGAAGCAAAGAATTTCTCTTTGGTGCAGCAATTCAGATGTTCGATGTTTTCAACACATCTATTCATCATGGCACAGGCTTCTGGAGCAATGATGCCGTCAAGGAAGGAAAATCCTCCTTCGAGAGCTCTTTCCAATAAGGCACGGCAGGCTTCACAGAAAATAGGGTTAGGTAGTAGCTGCCCATTTCAATAGATCCGGTTCTTGGAGCACGGATTCTGACTGAAAAACAGCCGGGGAGGTTGAGCAGTGGTTTGGGAATCTGATAACAGACATGGCCGATAGCCAATCTTCCGTTATCCTGAGCTTCCTGGATGAGTTCGTTGTGGGAGTTTTCTAAAAGTTTTTCGAAATAGTACAAATGCTTTAAATCTCTCATTTTATTCTCCTCTAGAGTATTTTAATTTTTGTCAAAGCTTCTTTGGCACCAAGGCAGATTGGTGAATCATCGGGAAGGAAGAAAACATTTTCACCGGTCAAGTCATAGGAGGCTAGTTTGTTATCCATCGGAATGTAGGCTAAGGCTGGTATTCCACCAAAATCAAGACCGGTAGTCATAGCCTCAGGTGAGAGACGGTTGGCAATGACACCAATCTTCTCGTACATGACTAAATCATCGGCAACCTTCTTGATTGTCTGAACAACCTGGCATCCTTTTCGGCTCTGATCAGTGACTAGCAGAAGATGAGTGACTTTTTCCATAACTCTTCTGTTAACCTGTTCGATTCCGGCTTCTCCGTCAATGACGACATAATCGAAATGTCCGGAGATGGCTGATATGACATCTTTAAGATAAGTGTTGATTTTGCAGTAGCAGCCGGCAGCTTCCGGTCTGCCAATGGCAATGAAGGAGAATCCGTTGGACTGAATCATGGCTTCTTCAATGGAGTACTCAGCATTTCCAAGTATTTCCACAACAGCATTCTTGCCTTCACTGGTAGCAGCAACAGCTTCTTTTCTGACGTCATCAATGGTTTTGCTGACAGTGATTCCTAGGGCGGTTGATAGTCCGACAGCAGGATCAGCATCAATGGCAAGGATCTTCTTGTCAGGATAGGATTGAGTCAGCAGTTTGACAATAACGGCTGCTAATGAGGTTTTTCCAACACCTCCTTTTCAGGCAACAGCTATTATTTTTGGGGTCTTTTCTTCCATGTAGGTATTTCCTTTCAAATGGCTAGATACAATTAGTAACAAAATGTCTCACTAAATAATAAATCAAAACCCCTTACATTTCTATTAATAGATTAGTTTATTGTACTTTTTTTAAAAAAAATTTAATAAAAACTAATATTTTGAACAAATCTAAAAAACTGTCTAAAATTAAGAGCTGAAATATATATAAATAATATATAAAAAATTCCCTAAAAAGGGGAAAGCTATAGTTTATTTTAAATTTTAGTCGTTAGTCTTTTTGTCAACGATGAAAAGAGCGGTGATTGAATACTGGTGACCTTCACTATCAATAGAAAGAGAACCGTTGTATTTGTTACAGACTCTGACAATGCTTCTAGTTCCGAAACCATGATAATTGACATCGTTCTTGGTACTGTTAGGAAGACCGTTGGTAAAGGTGATTTCACCTTTGTAAGGATTGTGTTCAGAAATAGAAACCATGTTTCCGTGGGAAATGATCTTAATGGAAATGATTCTCTGTTCTTCGTCTAAGGAAGAAACCGCCTCAATAGCATTATCGATGATATTTCCGAAGAAAGAATAGGTGTCTTCTTCCGACATGAATTTCAGCTGTTCTCCGTCAGCAATGCAGGAGAATTTGATTCCTCTCTGATTGCAAAGCAAGGATTTTTCGGTGAGGATGGTATCGAGGGCTTTGTTGCCTGTCTTGATGGAAGAATCATAAATCTTGATTAGCTTAGAGATACTTTCAATGGTTTCAGGATTGATTTTGTCTTTGGCACCAATATCTCTGATCTGGTGTTTGAGGTCATGACATTTGATATTGACTAAATCGATAGTTTCTTTGGTCAGCTGATATTGTTCTTCTTCAGCCTTCTTGATCTTTTCTATTTGCTCAAGATCATTTTTCAGCTGAGTCCTGAAAGCCAGTTCATAGATGAAAAAGAGTGAGACTGCACAGCAAAGAATATTGGTGACAGCAATGAATCCCATATAGAAATTCTCATAATGGATGGTTCCATAGTAGGAGACTGAGGAATTAATGACAATATCAATGACTAGGAAGAAGGCTCCGACTAGAAGAG